>Ga0123357_10000178_pt1 | contig 58528 bp, 44 predicted proteins | sample TergutEmb28metaG_FD_89873 | JGI IMG/M metagenome (GOLD analysis project Ga0123357, IMG submission 89873) | Embiratermes neotenicus P4 segment gut microbial communities from Petit-Saut dam, French Guiana - Emb289 P4 | ecosystem: Host-associated > Arthropoda: Insects > Digestive system > Gut ...
GGATACCACACCACCACAGCCATACCACAACGTAACTCCAACACACATCGAACCAGATCAATGTAACCCATGAAATAACTCAACACATAAGTCGCAAGCTCCTGAGGATGGATGTATTAACATTCGAAACATGTTGAGCATTAAGTAAACAAATAATAAAGCAAGTGACATCAAGTTGGTCTCTCTTTACTCAACTATCAAGACGATGCACGGTCCAATAAACATAAAATTTGAGGTTTGAGTTTCCTGTCACAGTGACTGCAAAAATTACTGTCTTCTTGGATGTGGCGCTACATATTTTGATAGAAAATTACTCCACCACTATCAGATGGCATAATGAAAGCCTGCAGCTGAAAGAATTAGATTAATAAACTCCCTAAACAGAATGACCAATGACTGATTTCATACTATCTATGCGATGAGTAGGAAATGCATCCCAACAATGAGGTCATTCTGAATATATGCACACTATATCCTGACTGGAAATATGAAGTCTGTCGCTTGATGCAAACTTACCTCTGAAGTAGATACAGCCATTAAATAATTATGAACCAATAACAATATGTATTGAAGATGATATTCCTCACTCAGCTGTATAGTACAGAAAATAATTTTGCAAGTCACCAAACTACATACAGTTAGGAAACATGCTTTCTGTTTTCTTCTTCATCCTTTATTCATGCCAATATTATAATGGGAACTGAGCTTTCAGTCATTTTCTTTGTAGTCTTCCTGCCTAATCTTTATCTTCACTAACATGTATATTTTGGTACTAATAACTTACTACCTGGTGTTTCAACCTGTATTTTTATATGTTACATATTACCTAGCAACCAGCCTGTTCATATCAATGGGACATACAAAATATTCATATTATATAATTAGTGAAATCATATCTGCAGTGTCCAGTTCTAGAAAAACTCATTGCTCTCCGAATGTTAATACAGGTCAGAATGCTATAATTTAGGTGACAGAGTAAAATCTAAGTGTTTGTTTTAATAAGTGGTGGCTTATCTCTTACATATTTAGGCAACTACATCACTGCTTTTCCAGGACAACATATGAGCACTGACGTAATACGAGCAGTATCACAGAAGTCAAATGTGTGGAAGGATTTTATCTGACATAATTGTAAACCAATTTATGCCCAAGAAGTATGAATCAACCATATCAGTAAAGATAACATATCAGTTGAACAGATTAAATCTTAATGTACAACTGGAATGCACTTCCCATTGGAATCTGCAGTCATATCATATTTCTATACCAACTTATTCCCGAATGCTATTCACTAATGAGGTTAATACTGACAATACACACCAGCATTCTTGGGCATTGGTTGTTTGGTTTTGGGACAGAACCCTCTGGGATTCACCTTCATGCCTTCAAGCACCTAAAATTTAACTAATTATAGTAGCCAATTCCATGAAGGAGAGTTATTCCTTAAAAGCTAACAGTTTCTCAGTCAAGAAATTCCCCACCTTGTATGGAACCCAAAGGTTAATTATTGTGTTCTCTTTACCTGCCACAGGATGTGAGACAAACAAATCCACTCTGTGTCCTCCCACCCTATTTTCAAGATGAAATTAATATTATCCTCCTGCCTACATTTAGGTCTTCCAAGCAGTCACTTCCCTTCAGGTTTTCTGACCAAACGTTACTGTTTAGCTAGCATTGCTCCTCTGCGTGCCACATGCTCCACCCATTACATCCTCTTTGATTTGACTAACCTAATAATACTTGGTAAAGAGTACAAATTATTAAGATCCCTGTGTGTTTTTCTCCAGCCTCCTGCTTTTTTGTCCCTCTCATATCCCAATATCCTCCCCCCAGCGTCTTGTTCTCAAACAGCTCTGTTGAAGGGCAGGGGTCACTTTTACTTTTTTATACAACTTCTGTAGAAGAAGCAGATGGAAAGACAAATGATTTTGAACTGCATGACAGAAAGTATTCCTACAATTGAATCTACCTTAACTTCATCAATACAATTCTAATTGTCCCAAAATATTAGAATTTTGCCATATATTCAAAGGATTATGTAGCATGGAGAATATGAATGTCCAGCTTCAACTGACTTCCAACTTCTGTTCCTCTTTACAGTATTTATGTTTTAACCCAGTACATGAATGTGATTGGTACCAGAATTCCCATTCAGTTCCGTTCATTCCTCATTTTCTTGCACCTTCTGCATAACATATTCAAATGTGAAGCGTCTCCCTATTTCAGACCTCTTTACCAGGGAAGGCGACAATCGTTCGCCTTATGGACCCTACCAGTTTTCATTAAAACACATTTTTATTGGCCTAACCAGTTCATATGTATGATGAATCCAGTGAGAATATCGTGCAGTACTGTACTTACTTCTCTTCTAACTCAATCATAAGTATTCATGAAGTCTATGCATAGCTAATGTACTGTTCTTTGTACACTCCTGATGGAGAAGGAATAACCAATCAGTAATAATTTATATAAAATATTGAAATCCACAGTGATGATCCATAATAACTGTCTACATAAGAAATTAGCATTGTTACAAGAAGGTTGGAGACAATTTTGTTCCAAACTTATTTAATAATAATGATTATTACCAAAGCCATTTTATGGTTACAACAGCACTGTTGCTTTCTTCAATTGCTGTGGCAGTTTTTTTCTTATTCCAAATAGAACTATTATGTTCATGGTTCTGCTGGAATTTGATTGATGCCTGAAGATTTATAGCTTTTCAACTTTTTATAACAGTTGCACACAGAACAGAAATGTGCTCAAGTTCTAATGGCTGTGCTGTATGTATTTAAGTCTACCTAATGTCATTAACCCCATTTACAGGCACAGAAAATTCAGAAAATTATTTACAATATTGTGGGAGTCTGCAAGCACAGCACCACTATGCTCCAAGGTATTTCTAGAATGGTAACCGTTCGTACCCACTAGCTGATGGATTCAAATGCCAAGTGCATTCTGTGCTGGCCAGAGGTTTCTCACTTATCTTGGGCATTTAGATTCCCACACAGAGACCAGCATATGTCATGCTAGGCCACTTGCCAGTACTTTTTAGAGACCAGCAAAAGACCATTCACAACAATTAAGGTTAAATTAATTTATTGCTCTAAATAAGCCTTTGACATATTTGGTGTTACGGTTTGCTCCAAGATCATTTTATGTCTTTTAAATATTCCCCTTTCCTTTGACCTACAATGTCCACTAGTTCATGCACACTGTTCAGACTTTCTCTGTTAATTTGGCTCGGATTCTGCAACCATTGTGATGTGGGCTATCATATCTAATGATATTTCAAATTTATCATCAAACCATAGTTTATGATGTTTTAACCCATATTACGTAGGTGCTTTGGTCCCACTGACATCCATGTTAGCAGCAAAGTTTTCCAAAGTCACAAATTTGTATCTGTGAGTCTCTTTAATATAAATATCAATATGTCTCTATCATATCTTGCTGTGATTGTGTGTAATAATATTCAAAACCCTGCATTAATAGTAGTCCACATATTAATCACAGTGTATGCAGATGTGAACTGATGCAAGCATGTACAGTGTATAATCTGAATATTACAGCATCTATCCTTGGAAGGTCAGGGACTAAGTTATTGTTAATCAAATATTCCAGTGTTTATTAATTGCTTTTCTGTACGTATTTCTCTGTTGATGCTCTTTGAAATCTCTAAGGATGATCAATATTGCTGAACAGAAGAAAACACACATAAATTTTAGTACAGGCTAAAGATTATGGCCTTCTGGGATGAGACACTCTGTAGTTTGATTGACAGATAGGGACATGGCTTCCCATTCCAAAAGATTGTAATTTTCAAATTTGAAATCATAAGACCTTCATATATCACACAGTTGTTAGCTTATTATATCACAGAATAATTCAGTGAACACAACTATTCCTGTATTATAAAAAAAACAAACTCTCTTTCTACAATTCGCTATAACGTTTCAACCTAAGAGGATGTCATCAGGCAACCAATTACTATATATATATATATATATATAAAAGGAAGGCAAATCAACATTTGCTTTCATGATAGGGATCTCTTCCTTATAAAAATGTTATGTTATTACAATCTATTGCCATGTAAGAATTCATTTAACATGGTTTGAATTATATATATACTGTAAACATCTCTTACACACACAGTTATTATAAAACCACTTTTTTTTTTGGTGTAAAAAATATCTGATTTTGTGTGATTTAAAAATGACAGGTAATCAAATCGTTTATCAATTTTATCATATTAAAATCAGCTTAGACACATTCACATTTGTATGGCATTTCTTAAATGTAAGTGGGTATCTTGACCTACACATATATTTTTATTATTTTATTTTCATGACACCAAAAACATTAGCTTGTTGATTGAATAATGACATATTAAGTTACAAAAATACAACAGGATGTCTGTTTAAAAAAAAAGTAGGTCCTAGTTGTCCAATGAATGGGCTCCTGCCATATGTCCTTGCACTAAGAATTATGCATTGTTTTCTATAACACAACATGAAGATACCTAACAAGATGTACTTATTTTGGGAGGCTGCATAATAGTTTCAAGACTTGTTGCATTTCCATTATTTGCCTGTTAACTGGGTAAAATTCAACACTAACATAGTAGACAGTGACATCCAATAGAAATATGTACATTAAAAGGTAAAGGTAAAGTAATCCCATTACAGGCCCGGTGTGGCCCTGAGGGTGGGTAGAGGTACAGCTCTACTCTTCCATGACCGCAGCACTAGAAGGGGGTGAGTGGTCAGCAGCACGATCTGGCCGCACTTTACCCCAGGGAAAGACCCAGTACCCATTTTACAGGAGGCTGGGTGGGCCCCAGAGCCGGTCTAGATGGGTGGAAAATCACGTCCCCACCGGGGTTGATCCCGGACCGTCCAGCCTGTAGTCAGTCGCTATACCGCCTGAGCTACCCGGCCCACAATATGTACATTAGACAATACAAAATTAAAAGGGGTGGCACGCGTACTGCTCAAAAATAAACATCCAGCATTTTTACCTCGCTGACACAAGTGGATTCTCTACCACTTACAGCCTATTTTAAAACTCCGTATACCATATCTGCCTAAATAAGAATTTTACCCCGCTTCATCATCTGGAAATTGGGGTTTGTCTTAAAGTTAAACACATTATGTGTAAATATGGTCCACAGAATTTAAGATTTTGAAGGATAGTTGTCTTATATTCTGGTAAATTAGAGTATATTAGTGGTTCATGCACTGCTGTTCACAAACATCCAACAGGTACCGGGATACTTTTGAGTGCAACTATGTTTAAGGCCAATCCAAAATGAATATGACAATCCAACTTCTTTTTGAGAGGGGGGGATTCTTTTCATGGTATGTTTCAATTGCACTATTTTGATGGGCAGCTGGTCTCTTCAGATGAGGTGGATAGAGCAACTGGGCATATGACAGAGAAATATGTCAGAACAAGCTACAGAAATAGTATCAGATCATAATCCATGTATTCTGATTTTTAAGGATGGGTTCAAGAAGTGGTAGAGTTTGGGAACCACTGGTTATACTTGTGTTCAAGGTCATGTTCAACAGTATTTATCTGTGTTTTGGGAATATTGGTTTAGCTCAGGTGCCACATTTAACGGACCAATTAGTCCAAATAAGCAAAATCTAATGTTACACAATAACATATGGAGACTGTAACATACACATACACATGTAAGAATGACTGACATGCCTGGTGTAACAAAAAACACAGCAGCAAATTTAACTCACATGTTTCAACATCTTTGGAGTTGCTGAAGCTGTGAATGTGGCAATACGAGTCTTGCGTTGGAGCCTGGAGGTGCTGCCCTCGCACTGTCGAAAACAGAAACACCAAGCACATGGTGTAATGCACAGGTTAAAAAGAACTTTTTCCTCAGTAACTTAAAATGAATTTAGAAGCCTTACAATTATGCAATATGTTTCTCTGAAAATCATACGCAATTTAAAAGTTGCAAGATTGGAGGTTCTCACAGCAGTGTTGATGAAGATTCAAGTTTTCTGGGATGCTATGCCATGTACGCTACTAAAGAGTTACCAGTGTTAAGGAGGAGGGTGGAACCACTGTCATCACAGTTACGCACTCCAACAAGACTCTTCCTAATGCTATACCTATTCACCAACTGACATGGAATAAGATTCCAGGAAACTTTTAATCTTCAGTTTAAAAATTAACTATAACAATTCTGGTACAATGAGGAAATTTGCTTAATAAATTCAACTAAGGTTATGGGTAGGTAGAAAGGATAATGTCTGTTCTAAGCATGTATGTTGCTGAACAGATTTTTTTTTTTATAAAATATATTCAGGGAACACTATCCATTCCTGCAATCCCATTACATGGGGGCATCTGGCAAGCATATAACCCTTAAGGAACAAATATATGAATTTACTACAAGTAGCAGAAGCAAAGGTTACCTAACTTTCAGGTTCTAGCCAACAAATCTGGAATTCCCCATGACTAAAAAAGATAACAGAATAAGATACTATTTGTACATTAATGGAGTATATTGATCAGAACTATAAAAAATGAATAGTTCTCTCTTGAGACTATTTTTTGTATAATGTTCACAAATGACATATATAAACTGTTACTGGCATATGTATAAATAAATACAACCACAATGAAAAAAAATCATCACAATGATATAATATACACAAAGGCCATTAAATGATGGAAAGAAAACAATGTTTATAGGAACAAAACAAAGTTACCTTATAAAACAAATCCTGAACCATAACATAAATCATTTGAGGTTTCAAAATACTGTAATATTAGACAAGTTGTCTTACAGTTTCAGCACATGTGATATACATCCTCCACATATGAGTGGGAATACCAGTGTAAATTCCTGTGATTTTGGCCTTTCACTTCCCATTGTTGCATTAGTGATACTGTACATAATATAATAATACAATGACACAGAACTTCTGCATCAGGATTAATTACTATAAAAAAATTAATAATTCATACTGTAGTACTAACCAAAATGGCTTCTTTCTTATCTAAATAAATTATGGAAATATGCTGTACTTAAGAGATAGTAAAGGTAAGACAAGTAATTACAGAAAAATGTTGAACACTTCACTGTGACCATGCTCTACATAACATTTGAGTTTCTTGTATAAAAAATGGGTGGCCAAACAGATATAATTTGCATGAAAATACAAAAGTACAAAATGTAGACATGTTAAAAAGATACGTAAAACACAAAAATTACACCATATCAACACTAAATTAATGATAATATATTACACAGTTTTGCAAAATACAGTCATGCTGGTGTACCAAACATCTACACCGAACAAATGATGTTTTAAAGCTGGTTAAAAAGTATCTAAACCCTACAGATGGAAGAAATATAAGATACTCTTTAAGATTTCATGTGTCGGTTCATGATTACAACATCAAGGAACCAGTATTTTCTTCAGGATGTGTTCTTGACTACATCACAACATATTTCAATTCTGGCAGTGCATTTCTCAAGTGTACTGTTATTTGAAACTTTCCTATAATATATACGTAGTTCTCCCCTGAACTTATGACATATTCATTGTAATGCTACACATACACACGCATAAGAAAAATGATTGTGTTCAATACCGCATCATGTTTTTTGTGCTTTACGTCTTCCACATTTCTCAACAATGCATTCAGTAGTTCATAAACACCACCACTGTGCCTGAAATTTGCTGGATATTACTGACTGGTGTGTTTAATGCAGTTTATACTATGGTGTCCCCGTGAATACGGCAAAATGGACCAGGTGTAAGGCTACCTCAGCAAGAAACTGGAGTTTCCAGTAATGCACAGTGTTATGTGATAATCTTTAGGCAGAATAAAGTTAAACTTATTTAAATCACACGTAATGGTATACGCTTTCACAGTGAAAAAACCAGTATTGCACTTCCAAAATAGGCAGCTATCAAAATCATAATGCATAATATAGATATAATTAAAGACATAATAAATGTTATGCAGAAGTAAATACGCATCACAGGTGTGGTACTATCATACACAGGTGTAACCAATGTGGATCATATACAAAGCATTGCTGGAAGCAAAATGCAAGGAACCCAAAATAAATTTTTAACAATATGCTCTAAGATAAAACAAACATTTCATGAACATTTTATGCACATGTGATTATAACATAATCTAGGGTAACAGGTTTCAATAAAATTATCATCAAGCAGCCACAACATTCAGAACATGATTTTTAATTAAGTTCTAATTTTATTGCCTTGTTACTCACCATATTACTGACCAGATGTCATTGCACAGTACAACATGTTCCTGCTTTTATATACACTGCATCTAATTCAAATCCTGATTGGAACATTACCTATCATGCGTAAAATCTGTTGTTTTCCTGTGTTTTTCATAACCTCAACTAACCATATTACTGCAACCTTTCACATGATGCTGAACACGGGTAACTTCTGCCACTGACAATGTGATGTTCTTGTTGTAAAGAAAGCATTAGTAAAAATCATTCGTCCAAAAAAAGTCTCTCACCAATACAGTTACCTTCATTTTTCAGAGAGGCGCGCAGTGGGATGGTACATTTTAACAACAGGCATTCTTATGTTTTGAATCCTACAAATAAGAAAATATATTTACGTCATCACCATTGTCACCCATGTTATCAGGCATTATTATTATTATTATTACATAATTCTGTCTTTATGGCATTCTGATGATAGTATCAGTCTAGGACAACATACTGCATGGTGTTTATATAATGGTAGTTTAGAATCTTCGAACAATTGCACATGCTTTCAGAAAAACAGACTTTAATAGTTGTACATACATATGTAAATGTACGTCAAGCTTTTGCAGACTAGAGGAGAGAGGTATGGGAATAATTCCTGTGGCTGATACTATAAATGGAACAACATACAGTGCTCTCTGCTTCCATATGTTTTTTACTTTCATTGCAAGATCTTGGTACTGCTTACACTATTATTATTATTACAAGTTGTTTGATTTATGCATGGTTGATTTAACAGTGCTATTAGTAGCTCATTGTCATATAGAATGTCAAACAATAGGATTGTCCATAATTGGAAGGGCTGGGGATGAAAGAAATTAACCCCTAATCTGAGATACTACATTGCATCATTTTTACAGGACTTAAGGAAACAACAAGACTTCAATCAAGAGAACTAGTCTGTGGTCTGTAACCTGTTGAACATTAGTCAGGAGTCTGACCCCTTAATTTACTTTTAGGTTTATTGTGGAGGCGAGGTGGAAGATGCATCATAATCATCATTCTCTTCACATAATGCAGCAGAACAAAACAGCAAGATCTGTTAATTTAATTTTGGCTCACCTAAGTTCTTCATAAATGTCAACAAGCTGTTTCTATCTTAACTGTTTGCTTACTTAAATTTTACCTGTAAATAGTCTTCCTTGATTGTTTTCCTTTCGGAACATACAGAACTGATGCCAAGTGCTGTTTGTAGATGAAATTGTGAATTTAATGGGCCTAATGTAAAATCCTGGTTAGCAGAGCTTTCTGGATCATCCAGTGTTGGATAAACCAGCACATACTGTATTTGTCTCATTTTTATTTCCAGTAAATAATTTCTGAATTAATTAAACATTGAACTAAAATGGTGTTACACTAATACTAAGTACCATGAAGTTAGGTGCCCCTTGCTTACACATATTTTCCCAGCTCTTTCCTTTTAAACGAGGTTCTTTAATCTCCATATTGTGTAGAATGTAACTCAGTGCCATTCAGTTGTAAATGTCATCTATCATCTTGAAACTGCTAATTTTCATAAATTCATTGTAGTTTCAATGCTTCTGAATTTGAAGAAAAATCCTTTCATATGGGTAAAAGTACGCTATGCCAATATGTACCAACTGTGAAGTCATGTAGAAAATGCGAGTAGAAGCTTCATGCATTCCAGAGCTCAGTACACAATAAAAGTGAGTGGTGCAATATAAGGCAGCAGGAAAACACACAGCAATACAAAGATGGGGCTTGATCTAAATGGCCTAAAAGAGGACTCAAGTTTACACCAATTTATTTGCAAAAAATAAATACCATGCAGGCCTCATCACACTCAGTCCGATAATCCTTAATATATACAAACAGAAACAAAAAAGAAAATGAAAAAGAAAGGAGACAGACAGACAAGAAGGAAAGAAATTATATTTGGTTCTCCTGAGGACACATGAATTCACAAACCAGAACCTAAAGGTGATTGCTAGTTCTGGTCTAAAATTTGGAAAACTATGTTACAGTCTAGTTTGTGGGTTTCACTGTTTTGAAATTCTAAATAAATTAAATTTGGTGTAATGTTGCACGTAAATATGGATATCAAACAGTCAGACTTCATATGAACATCTGTAGTCAATTCTAGAAGGCTGAAATTCTGAACATAAACTTTAAACACTAATACTGTCACATATAACATTCTCACCACACCACATGAAAGTCTCAAGATCAAAGAGGGTCACAATTAAACATCCACATGGAAGCTCCATGTACAAGAAGCGCAGAGATTATTGCACATGTATGGTTTCAAATACAGGGAAGTAATTTTTTATAGCCGTCTTTCACACCTTTAATATTAATTCGTAAATTCTCAAAATATGGATGTCGCAGCTATGCAGGGAGTTCTTCAATTGGCAGAATTTGTTACAAACTGATCACACACAGATGCTTGATTAATCTGATACTTCTTCCATAGTAGTGGCAATTTCAGCTGTTTAAAGCACTGTATATGGTTAACATAATCTTCACATAAATAAAAATTTTAAAGCTGGCTGTTAAAATATGTGACTTTCTCAACCTGTAAATAGGCCATACCAAAAAGCCATACAGCTCTTCAGGTACCAGTCTTTTCTTCATAAGACAGTAAAAGGTAGCTAGACGTCCCTTGACAAAGTATCATGTCTCTAAGTTGCAAATGGAGTTCAAGCTCCACACACATTCCATGCCTCTGTATAAGAAAGAGTAAGCAGTTGGTTTTATGCTCTGGTCACTTTATACTTGGAATTATAGCCCATGGTTTTCAATGATTTAAGGGAACTCAGAGTCACTGTGGAAAAGAGAGTGACAAAAATCACTGGAAAATGAACTCTGGTCATCAATTTTCTACAAGCAGCTTTGTGTCAGGTATGAAAGTTGATTTATGTTAAATCTAATGAATAACAGGAGTTAAAACACTGAGCGTGAAGTTTTTTCTTAATAACACAAGTAGTGGAAAAATGTTTGTTGACTGGTTATCATAAAATAAACTGTAGTGAGATTTAATTATGTGCCAACTACTTGTAGTACCAAACACTGCAAAAAATTATTTGCAAAATTCAACTAGACCTTATAAACAATGCAGCCTATACACAAACTTCAAATAACAGCATACATTTATAAGACTACTTAGCACCTGTGTACTCTCTAGTCTTATTCAATGACTAACGCATTTATAACCTGCAAAGAATTTACCAGCAAGAATTCAGCTAAGTGTAATATGCTGGAGTATTCTTTTTTTCATTTTTATAAAAGTGAATCTAACATTACGTTATGCCATACTTTTTTTCTTCTTGTTCATGGTTTGACAGCCCTAGTGGGCATAGGCCTCCTCACTGCTCAGGTGTCAAGATCACACTCGGACACAACACTCTCAGCAGGACTCCTCTCGATGAGTGATTGACCTGTCGCAGAGACCTCTTACCTGACCACATGTAACACTCAGAAGAGACAGACATCCATGCCCCTGGTGGGATTCGAACCCTGGCCGCACAGCCATGGTGTTCCATAATGTTTAAGGGACATTTAGTCTCATGCAGTCACATTAAGTTGATAAGAACATAGCAAATATTGTGCATTGGTAAAACATTTGCAAGATTCCAGTTACAAAATTATATGGGTGTAACAAATCTGTAATATGTATTGAGCACAGCTGGGAAAATGTTCTGGCTGCCATAACGCATGGTAGTGATTGCAATGAATAACTTTCTGCAAACAGCATAAACCAATCAAATGTGATGAAGTGTTAATGTGCAAATAGTATGACTGAAACTTCTCACTATGACCATGAATATCTTTTCCTGATATTAAGCTGTTTATACTAAGCTTCAGTTGGATGAATATTAGAGTGATGTCTAGTATTGGTCATATAGAGGTTCAAATTTTTGCCCCTTTATCTTAAACGTTGGCAGATGGCCATTGACATCGAATTAGTACACATACAAGAAGTACAGCCATTTGTATGGCAACTTTACAGATAGTAAGTGTACACCAACATGAAAATGGTAAAATACAACAAAATCCCTGACCTCAATAACTAAAAGACTGAATATACAAATCATATGTACTGCATCTCGACAATGGTTTTATAGCATTTTCTTTGTATTTAACTTCTTCAAACAAAACATGTCATTGTGCTGTTGCACACAGTATTCATATACTGCAGAGTACTGTCTTCTGGGATATGATGTTATGTGGTTACGTTCTGCCATTGCAGAGGAGCCTGCTGCTTCCATTTTCATGGCAGTCATCTATCCTGATGGAGAAGGAAGCATGTTCCTCTGAAACTTCACTACCTATCTACAAGATTATGTTGTCAATTCTCATGTGAAAACAGAATCTCAATCTCACATATTTTCTTCTAAAATACATCATTATTTCCAAAAGTATAAAAATAATTTTTCATTCAAATTTCAAGATTTAAATATTTGCAAAACTAACATGAAACCAATCCTCAAGAATGGCATGAAAAGCATTCCAAAACACTTACAGGTAGATTTATATTCACACTGCGAACTACTGTCATTAGTCTTGCATGTCTACAACACACCCAGATACAAATGGTATCAACTACACCCAGGGAACTTCACTTAATTCCTGACTTTCATCAACCCCAATAAAATATATACCAAAACCAAAGCTTGGACTGTTATAAGGGTTATACATGGTACTCAAGCATGTATGATCCATACTTCCAGACTTCATTTTTAGGCACTTATGGCATACAGTGCATAAAATATAAGCATAATGGTGATTCTGGATCGGTTCATAAATTTCAACCACAAAATTATTCCCCGGGCTATTCAGTACCAATGAAGCTGAAATCATACTTCATCAAATGCCTTAAAAAGTGACTCAACATGCATAAACTGGTACTTAACATAAAATGCAGACCTGTTCAGATATGTAAGGTTTATTTGAAACTTTTCAGTATGTTGCACATTTACATTACTCATGGATCTGTAGGGTCAGTACCTCTGATGTTTGCTTCTTGCCTTAACTGAATGTTTGATTAAGTGCATCAGAATAAATCTACTGCACATTACCTCTATCTGCAAGAGAACTTACAAATGCAGGTAGTGCAGCAACACAACACTTGGTTAGTACAATCAATCACAAAACTGTATAAGCAATAAACGAGCATTGAACTCCAAACTGGAGTACACATTTCCAGTATTTGTTTTAGAAAGATGAGAAAAGTTAGTTTACATTCTTTTCTACCCAAACCATTTCCATACACAGATAATGGATGGATGTTTCACTACAGACAGATCTCAATGGACTGTTCAAAGATAATTTGCTTGTAGAGGTTGGGTAAAATAATGAAATACAGCATTCTTAGTATACATTAGTAATAATATTTTTCTAATCATATTTACAAATAATTACACTAGTCAACAAGGATGAAAACCACCACCTTGCATGTGTCAATGGAAGGCTATCTGAACCTCATAATTAAAAAGCCTCCATCACATCAATTTTTTTAAAGTGGATAGCTCTTGGTGTAAATTGTCCATAAAATTATAAAAAATTGATACTTCCCTCTCATTAAACTTGCACTCTCGCACTTTTAGTATGAGTGGTAAGAGTTTCTGGTAACTAGCTAACTCATTTCTCCAATGTGAAATATAATAAACTGAACATTCCCATCCTGGATATGGCCCTAAGAAAGGGTGTTTAATACATGTGGTGTTACCTTCCAACTGGGAGGTGTTCACCTTCCATCAAGAAGAAATACCAGAAGTACCATCTACATCCTCCGATCCCAACTAAATTCCCTAGGGTGATCAAAAACCACATCTGATCCACCAAAGTGAGCTAGATTATCTAGTTCACAACTTAATTTTCCAAACAGCCTGCAGTATTTCTAGATCAAGACTGCTGCAGTGCAACTTGTCAGCTAAAGAAACAATAACATCCATATTCACAAAGAGGCATGAAAATTTTTCCTGGTCTTATAGAACACAGGATTCTCTTTGTCTCACACCTCTGCTTCTTTTTTGAGAACCTAGAAGCTCTTAGTGACGATCAACATGAACGATTTCATCACAGTATAGCCAGAATGGAGCAACAGTATCAAGTAAGATGGGATTCATCTAGACGGGGGGATTGCTGCTAGTTGCTGTGTAGGGAAGATGAAACTTTCCATAAAAGAAGAAAGTAACCACAATTTAACAGAAATCAGCAATTTATTAGTGGTTACTTTTCATATGGTATTTGACTGAGTGCAAAATATGAAAAAAGTAGGTATAAAATAACTATTTTATAATCATTACATCATAAAAATTATTAATTTGTGCATATTCTGCAATGTTCTCACAATTTTTCTACCATAAAATATATACTTTATGTTCGAAAACCCTTTATCCCTTCAACATAATATCTACTGTAATCAATTTTGATGACTTTCAAGGCAGATCCCCATTACATAAATCAGCAGGTCCTATGATATTTTGCTTGCCATTTTTGTTGTCAGCACAACTAATTTAGTGAATAAAGTTAATTTCATCCACATTGTCACACACAAAAAAAGTTGAAAATTGTTGACTAGTGTTACGTATCACTGACAAAAAATATATTACCCAGACAATAAATAATGCACTTCAGTCTCAAGTCACATGCATGAAATCTAAAGGTGTACAAGCATGAATACTTACCTATATTGACACATGTAAATTACACAGGATTAACAAACCCAGAATTCGATCCACAAGTATCCTGTTTGTTTATTACTTAAAATCACACTGGCTAGTGTGAAGTCCAAGAATCTCAATATGAGACAATATGTATCCATGCAGACCAATCAAAGAATAAAGATACAGGGAAAACAAATGACACAATTATCAAATATTGCCCATGAATCACAATACACAACTACATTCAGCATCAAGTAATCAGTCACATGACAGGAAATAGTTGTTGAACTGGTTGCATTCAGGTAGCTGCAGCAGGCAGTACACAACTAACAAGCAAAGCAAAAACTGTGGTATATTAAATTATACAAAAATCTGCACATTAAAGAAATAACACATAGCAATTTTAACAGCTATTACACTCATATAGTACAGTTGCAGTTAGTCCAATAGATCCTGTTTATACATATTAATGCAGAAGTAATGCATGCTTTCTGACCCATGTAAAGATTTAAAATATTGAGAACAAATTAAATTTTATTAAAATTAATTGTTTTTCATGTGAACTACAGCCAAATATTGATAAAATGAATGGCAGGCAAATGAAAATTTGTAATCTTCCACTCCAACATCCAAGTCAGTACGCAGTTATAATATCAGATCACACCTTCCATAAAAACAAATGAGGTTTCCCTAGCACACTCTCATGTTCATTTAACAAAACCACTGTTTTATGTAGCAAAGTACATTCTGGACACCACTAAACACATTTCACTCACTTTTCATTGTGTGTAATGTTCTTTACTGCAAAAATAAGCAGCACAAATTCATATTCCCAGACATTAGATGAAGCATTGCATTAAAATGAAAGTACAAAGTTAACAGCCCTAGTACAAGAAAATGAAATAGGAGAAACCCAGACAAATAGGACACATTCAGCAATGTGCTTATTTAGCACAGAACTCACTGATTTGAAATGTTTAAGCCAGACAACTTCCAATCATAAAGAAACCATGCCGCCTTTAGCCGTGACATGAAACTAACAGTATTGTTACTATTCAATTCCTGCTGCAGGGTACCTGATAGCTGGCTGAAATGCCACAAAGACAAAGTGGCTGCCACAGACGTAAAAGGCAGAAATCTTATGACGTGGAAGGAGGTGTAAAGAAATATGGTACGCTCAAGCGCCAGGATATATCAACTTTTTGCAGATATTTTACAAATTTACGAAGTTAACCATGAAAAACAGCTTTTAAATATGAATATCATGTTTAGGAGAAGGTGTGAAGTATCACACTGCATATATACTACTTCATGTACAATTTATAATTTCAGTTGTAGCACACTGCTGCATTTTTTATCACTATACTAACATACTAATATACTTATTTTCTGTTATTTGATACAAATGGATATGTGTTACAGTGCAACTTGTGCATCACTGTCACACCATTACATAAGGCAAAGAATGAATTATGTCTTGTTACACAAGAGTGTGTAGTGTCTGAAGGGTACACATCCATCTGAATGTACAGTATGACACAAAGTGGGCATATAGTACTATGTGTTTAGATTATCATATTAAAATTATTTCAATGTAATATTACATACAGGTACAATAAACATATGGTTATGTTTGGTTGTTTAATAACTGTCATGAAAATATGAAAACTTGATTATACACAATGCTGCATTTTCACCGTAATTATTCATGACTTAAAGCTAAAAGCACTTAACATTACCATTTCAAACAATGAGTACTATTTGCCCTGTGTGTCATGTGTTACAATCAGAAGGGCCCATATCCACAAGACATTTAACAGATATGTATCTTCACTAGTGCAATGGTCTAACAATGGCATGCATCGTGTGCTAACACATGAAATCAATTATACGAAAACACAAATCCTGATGAAAAATAAGTATATTATAGTAGTAAAATTTTCAGTTCAGCAAAAGTTATGTCAAAAACAGTAACAGTGTCAGCACAGATTAACCTTCAAACAACTTACATTCACATATGCGAATGCATGAAAGACAAACGCACTTCAAAATTTATTTCATATATTTAGGAAAAAAGGAAATTTATTGCAATGTTAGACATTCTGCATAATTTCTGTTGTATTTTTCACAAAATTCAATTTGTTTCATAATTTTATCTTTTTATTTTGAAATAATTCTCATGATTTTCATAAATCATGCACAAAAAAGTTAAAATCAAAATGGCCATTTAAAGGTTAATTCATCTCCATGCAAATGGAACGTTTAGTGTGAAAAGTACAAAAATAATAGTGTATAGGAGAAAGAAACAGAAAAAAGTAAAATGTCTTATTACTAAAATTGTCACTGCTATAACATGAAACAAAAGTATTTGAATTCACGCAGCACTACAGGATACACTTCAATAAACATGCACAATCAATGTACAGTAGCTTCAAAAAGTTCCTGGAATTTTCTGGTATAATAGACAGGACTTGCTACTGTGAATAAAGAATGTAAATCAAAATCCTTCGTCCCCTTGGGGATGCGGCCAGAAAGTAAATGCCCCCAAAAATGGAGAACCAACAGTCTGTTTCTCCTACTTGACAATGCTGCAGCACACCAGTCAGTTTTGGTTAAGGATTTCTTAGCAAAGATCAATGTGGCAGTACTGGAGCATCCCCCATACTTATCTGACCTGGCTCCAGCTGATTTTTATCTGTTCTCTGGATTGAAATCAGCAATGAAGGGACAGTGCTTCTGTGATGCTACTGACATAATAAAGAATGCAACAATACAGCTGAAGAGGTTTTCACAAAATGGCTTCCAGGAATGTTTCCAACACCTTTACAGTTGCTGGCAGAATTGTACAGTTGCACAAGGGGACTACTTGGAAGGAAATGTAGCTTAAATGATTGTACTGTTTCATATTTCTAAGAAATAAAGTGGTTCCAGGAACATATTAATGCTACCACATAGTTTTGTTATCGAGGAACCACTGTTCCTAAAGAAGTATAAGTTTCATGGCAAACTGGCCTGTGAAAGATGCCTCAACAGTCTTGAAATATTTAAAATTTTATACACCCATATTAATTGCACTCCATACTAAAAAAAAAAACAGACTTGTTCAGGGTCATGTGCACTGATGCTACTATAACATTATCGAATGACTAATGTGCTGCAATGTTATCATGCAAGTTTGAAAATTTGTAAAATAATCAGAAATGCAAATATTAAAAAAAAAAATCTGAGAACAATCCATACAAATGACGTTCCTACATCAAGAGTCAGGCGGTACATGGAGCAGAGAAATTTATACTACTGCAGAAATGCTTTTATCAAACAAGAAAGATATAATTAGAGAAGACTGTTAAATTATAATCTTTACTACCAAACAACAAATAACCTCAACAAATTGTAATTCTGAAACTCTCACTCTGCTGATAGATTATGTAAGGCATTTGATAAAGCAATTCCATCCAAATTATGGCACAGCTTACAAAGAGTTTGGATTACCATTATCAAGAACGAGTAACTTCTCACCATGTTCAATTCGCCTGTCACTTCCTGGCTACTGGCCTGTGATGGCCTACCTTCAACTGACAGCTACAAGTTCAACCCACATACAAGTCCCAACTTGGTCTAAAAGAACAGCATAAATGTTGTATCTGTACCAGAACACTTTCTACATTTTTTTTACCCCTTTGGTGCTGGAAGCTGACTACAGTCAAAACGCACTGTGACACTGATAAAACCCCAACATCCACTAATGTCATCACCAAGAATATGCGGAGTAAATAGCATCCATTTAAATCCTGGGTCTTTTGCAGAGTATAATGGGCACCTAATTCCAGTTCCCAAGGGTTAAACATACAGAGGTTGACACACAGAAGTCCTTCGTGATTAATTTTAAAAAATCCACATCTTCTCTTTGAACTCTTTGTTCCATATAGGAATTCCACATCCTGAATAAGTTGTTCAGCAAGATATAAATCAAACCAAGGCCTTAAACACTTCCCGGGTATGTAGAAGTGAGTAAGAAATGGGGCCAAATTCAGTCACTGCTAGGGGCAGATTAGGCTTTTCTTTAGCCATTATTTTTAATATTTATGCAAATAATGCCACTACGAATGGCACTAGCAAATTCATCATTAATAATGTGAAGCCAGTACACTGCATAAATATGATCACGCAATTGTGGCAATATCAAAATGAGAATTACAGAAAGAAACATGCCGATTATAATACCAAACAAACAAATGTAAATTTTTAAAATATTTGCAAGGAAAACTAAAGAAACAGTTTACTGAGAAATAAAACAGATAATAAGCTAAAAAAATCAAATAATACATCAAATCAATGAATGTTACCATTTATGATAATGGATGCTACATTTACAACACAAGTACAAGAAAATTAATAAAATTCCTCAGACTACATACCACACTAAGACAAACCCTGCAAAAAAACTCATAGGATGCTCATGAGATCATGGGAAGATGTGCTGCTTCATACACATTAGAGGGAACATGACTGTAAATAAACTGCAGCTGCTGACCGATCATCAGCAGAAGTCACTGACTGATGAAAGTATGAAAATATCATATGAATCACAGATTAAAAAAAACTGCATATTTTCTGTAGAAGCTATGAACATGTTGAAAGGATGGAACATAATGCCATTACAAAAGATCTGAATCACAGTTCATATGGGAAAATGGCAGGGGTTCACCAAGAAGACAGATCAGAAGAATTCTTGATGGAGTGATCTTTCTGAAATTGAATTTGATGACAAAGCTGTAACCAACTTGAAAAATATTTATACACAAAATGTAGGCAGCCACCTACTTTGAGACTCATGTTGAAAACACAGCTCTAGTAAGAACTCACTGCTCATCTATGTAAAATTTAAAGAGCCACTAAAGCAAAGCAAGACTTTCCTTCCTACGTGACACTGTAACAACCCAGAAGACCTAAATCTTCAGCTACAAGAACTTGGACGTATATTGCATGTTACTTCAACTTTCAAGTTCATAATTTTAATAACAGCTAATCACAAAAATATAGAGTTGTTAAGCAAGTTTATGAACACTCTATAGACTGACCATCATACAACTAAATTGTAATATATAAGCAGGTTATTCTGGATGCAATATTTTAAATTTATACCCAGCACTGTATATAATAAAGAACTTAAAAAAATTCAGTATTATTGGTCCATTAGATAGCAGTAAATACATTAGCTGCACAAGAATTATTGTATAATGGCATGATTAACCCTCTTGTCTTTTCCAGACTGTTATGCAACCCTTGGGCTGTGAGTCCAAAGAGACATATATCACATACTCTCTCCTTTTTGTAGTTATTCATCACTTACACCACTCTCCAATTCATATGCTTTAAAAATGCATAAAACTCTGCAGTGCATTAAACAAAACAATTCTCTCAACGTGCAACTTCCTCCTCTTTGATGTCATTAAAAAATGCAGTAGATTGATGTATATTTTACTGGTTATATCAAACAATGAGGTTTCCATATTACTGATCCTAACAGCATTGTGGTATTGTATTACGCTAGTCAAGAACACTTCAACACATGTTCCTGGAAGTTGTATGTTGGATACTAACTCCAACAAATGAATGTGGACATGTTTGGCACAACTATTTGTATGAATGGTACAGAACCAATTGCATCAGAGCCTGGTTTGTTCCAGCACAAAGATATGAGCATAGTGAAATCTGGTTCTTATGGATGTGACTACTAAACAAAAATACTCTACATGACATCAACAAAAAATTCACAAGGATTGCCCATGGCAATGCGGAAGGATTGCCTACTACCGGATAGATCCTGTGTCTGCTGAAGAGGGTGCTGTGACTGTGGACCCGCCGTAGAAGTGGTAGCTACAGACTGTTCTGAACCACTAGAACGTGACCGAGATCCACCCGACCGTCGGCCACCTGATGGTTTCACAGCTGTCACTATACCGCTGTTACCACCACCACCACCACCACCACCAACCCCTAATTCACTCTCGCTGGCTGAACTACCTGACTTCATCATGTCTGCACCAGCTTCTTTGCACACAGGTTCTGAACCATTACTGGAGCCACCTGATACAAAAATTAAACACATTAGTTTGAATGCCAGAAAATCTCTAGGGCACAAAAACACCAGGAATGCCATAAAAATGAAAACAAAGTATTTTTAAATCATGTACTTGCAGTATTCAAAAAAGAATGTCCTACACTTAAACCTGGGCAATGAAGAACCGTATGCTTAGGGCAGGATTCTGTAACTGGAAATGAAATGAACATTCTTAATGATCCCTTCTTTTCTGTGGTAGGTTAATCATTAATACTCCCATAATCGAAGGCTACACAGCAACACGACAGCAAATGACAAATTGGAAAATGACTTTGAAGTGAAACACGGTCCTATTTTAGTAATTTCCTGGAGGGGCTGAGGACAACCATGAAGAACCTCAACAAGATCACTGGTGTCCCTGTAGGGTGAGATTTAGACCAGGGACTTTCAGAATACCAGCCTACCGCATACTGCTATGGCAATCCATTCAGTCAATCTTACATATCTTTTACTTAGTGAATTACGAGACACATTTGAAAATGCAAGCCTTTGTACATAACTTTACTTAAAAGCAAAATGTGGGACACAATAAAGATTGTATAGTGTAGAAAGTACATTTGGGTGTTCTTAACAATACCAATGCTGTTGTTGAGGAATAAGGCTGCTTCAGTATAGCTAAGACTATAAAATACCATTTTTATTGTACACTGGAAACCATTTCTGAAATTACAAATTTTCTTACCTCAAATGTGATTTAACTTAGTTGTCAATAGAAATTATTCCTCATTTGATGTTACAAACTCTCAAACATTACATTGCAACACTGTTTCACATAAAAGGTATTTTGTTAATTTGAATGAAAACATGTTTCATACATTATGTTGCATGTAACGAAAATAATACTTAAGTAGCGAAAACACCACCAGTGTCTTCCAACTGGCCAGTCACAAACTGTGAGAATGTTTCTGAAGACAAAGCATTTGATGTTAAATACACAATGAAATTAAAGTAAAAATCCCATTATTCTCCACCTGCAGATTAATTACAACAACTACCAACAAAACATTCTGATGAAGCTGTAAATACAGTGAAACTGTCTGAAACAGAACCTGGACATAGAGTAAACCATTCTTTAGCAGAAGCAGGATGATCTGGAGTCCCAGTTATCAATACTTACAGTACCTGTAAAATGGAACCTTTCTGCAGGCAGGGAGAGGGGTGGTGGTGGTGGTGGGAGGTTGGTTAAGCAGGTGAAGTTTCATTAAACAGTACAGTCTGAACTAGAACAGTGCAAAGGTTTGCTAAATATTGCACACATATATACAAAAAAATCAGTTCTGGTTTTTCCTCCGGCCATGGACTGGTGCTGCATTAGACACCCTACTTACTGCACTAAACTGCTAAGTATGAGATACAATAATTCTAACATCTATAATATAAAATAATTTCAGTTCTCCAATATCTTCATCCACATCTCCACCCATAACTTGGTTGACAGGTAACTATTCAGAGTTTTAATAGAGCATAAGGCAATCTGTGTCCACCACTGTTCCTCATTTGACAGTATTTTAACAAAATCATATGGCAACAAGGCAGCAAATACCATAATGAGGATTTTTCCTAACTCATAATCTGGAGGGAGGGGGCTTACCTTATAATCATGCGCAAAGTGAAACATGTTCTATTAAGGCATTTTCCTTCACAGTGAACAATACAAAGGTTGGAGAAGGGCATCTTCTATTCAGGTAAATACTGCAGCACAATGTCACATAGCATGCTTCAGTTTTTTTGAACATGAATTTCATGAAAAACAAGAATAATGTGTATTATAAAATATGTGTAACAACACATTTTCATTAACAGAATCCAAAGTTAATGATCAGGAGTAATAATTCAGCACTGTATCTTACAGTGCACTATATTTCATGCCCCAGTGAACAGGTCTGAGTAATGAGACCTTAACCATATGCAACTGATGCAATTTCTCAATTTACACATTTTAACTGAAGAAAGAAGTAGGGAAAGGAAAGACACTTTCTGTACTTTTCTTTTGTTGAATCTGAATACATATTAACTCTCTAGTGCCACAATTCAACTACAGTCAACACACAGTGTCATGCTAAGTAAACCAAAAATCCGCTCATTGTCCAAGAACATGCGTACTCATCAGAGGCCATTAACCATCAAATCCTGGGTCTTTTGCAGAGTACACTAGGCACTTAGCTACAGCCCCAAATCATCAATAAGGCAGTCATAATAAATATACATGTTAATTATACCCATACAGTCCTTTCATGGAAAAGTCAGGGAGAAGAAATGGCACTTCTGCAGGTTTCAAATATTATTATTTCAAAACATTCATCCAACTTACCTGAACCACTATGAACACTTTCTTCACGAGCATATCCGTATACAGATGGTTCATTCGTGTAGTTGAATGGCATTGGTGCATATCCTGCACCTGTATGAGGTAGATAAGTGCCTGAATATGGCATGTGTGTACCTCCCCAAGGTGATGGCATTGTGTTTGGTGCTGGAAGAGGTCCAACAGTGTCTCTATCCAGTGACGTGCAGTCATCATGAAGTTTCAGATTTGACATTGCTGCAAAAATATATCTTCTCTTAAACAAATGAGCACAAGCATACTTCCTTAGGACTGACTAATTTAATTATCAATCACAGGAAATACTGAAGGGCCATTAATAACAAGGTAATTCTTTGTGAACCCTTATAACTGACTAAGGGCAGCCAGGACATAAAGACACAACCTTCCTATTTACACTTCCCACTTTTTTGTGTTTCCTGACTGTTGCCATGGAGGTAAAACAAAACAGATTAGTCATTTTGAGGTGTCTCAACAATTAGTTCATGCTGTATTTAATAGTTATCACTCTTAGTGTCAGGTTGTATGGATAGGTTAGGCTAAAAATCAATAACCTAACAAAACGGTGAAATACTGAGACAGATATTGAGTCAAAGAGCCCAGCTGTTCAAATGAACAAGAAGGAAGCTTATTGCACTTAAAATGGTGGCCAAAAGATCACTCGATGGCATAACACGCAGGAGTACCAGTGGTCAACAGACTGGCCACGTGACACTAAGAAGTTTAAATTATGAAGAATGTTTATTGCATTATAAAAATATTTTTTAATGTATTGTGTAATGATGCCCCAAAGTCACAGGCAGGTAACTCTACTTCCTGGCTTATTTACTGTACTACTGACAAAGTCAAAAACAGCCCAGTCAAAGAATAGGTTAATGAATGGAAAAGAGGCTGTAATACAAAAATTTAATTTTATGAGCAAAGTTAGTGCCCTGTACTATGTTGGGTTACATTCCTGCAACAGGTGCCATAAACAAAAACAACGTGCAGTGAAATCCGCACTTCAGATCTTGTAATGAGCAATGGATCCAGAAACTAAAACTGGGAGACAAAAATCTTACACAGAGGAAACTTAACACTGATACAAACTGGTTTGACATCAATGAAACTGAATATTAAATAAGGAAAATCCTAAGCTGGGGAATATTAAACGGAAGTGCCAACATAAATGGAATTTTCCATTAAATGCTATTGACCATGGGTTCATTTGCTGCTTTTATGGATACGAATAGACATAAGATACTTAATCAACTTAATCAGATATGCAGCATAATAACAGCAATGTTTCAGTTATTCTAGGATGTAATGCTGTGTTGCTGAGTAAGTACAGGCTGCGTCAAAAACACCTGACAGTTTCTGAAATTTGAAAACCAACGTGTCTGCTAAACGCCACTTCCATACCTACTGACATCAATTACAGTGTTGTTTAGAGTTTGGCCGACATGGAGTGCTGGTCAGTGCAACACCACACTGTGGCAGTGGAATCATTTATCAAAACAGAGTCAGTTACAGCTGTACAGCATGGTTTCCAACAGCAGTTTCAAAGATGTGATGCTCCTAGCCACAATACTCTGCTATTGTGGGTATCAAAATGGTGTCAAGTAGGATCAGTGAAGGAAAGTAAACCAACACGCCGTCCACTCTCAGCTCATACACCTGACAATGTGGAGCCGGTAAGGGATGCCATATTGCAAAGTCCGCACAAGTCAGCTTATCAGCAACCTCTTGCAACTTGGTTAAAGGAATGAAGGGTTCGATGAATTCTACAAAAGGATTTGCATTACCATCCTTAAAAAAATTCAAGTTGCCCAGGAACTTAGTGAACAGTACAAGGTGAGCCAACTAGTTTTACAATGAATTCTTGCACTTGGTGAAAAAACAAATAACACTCAACACTTACAGTGAGGTGCCTTAGGCACCAGAATTGAGTATTGAGTATAATATGGCTGAGACACACCTGTGAACGTAATTTCATGTGAAAAGAAACACGACGAGGTTCTTACTTATAGAAGTGAAGTAAAGGTATCCCTAGAAAGGGCTGGACAGGTCGTTAGGACTCCAGGAGGTAAAGGATCCCAGGACGTAAGACAAGCAGCACATGAAGGTGGTAAGGTTGTCATCCCTATGCACTAGCCACCTTTACCCACCACGAAATACCCCCTGGTACTTATTTCTTAGGCTGAGTTGACCTCAGGGACACAGTGTGGCAGGAAGGATTAAGGAAATGAAAAATCCAGCAACCCCACTGGAAATCAAACCCACAACCTTCCAGCCAGTAGCACGGTGCCTCAACCAACTGTGCCATCATGTACCTCTACTTACACAGGTTAAAATAATAAATTAACCTTAGTCTGTGTTCACACAACTATACCCACAGTCCAAATTCACTGAATCTATACTGCCTGTGGGTAATAGGGTAAATATGGCAATATTCTTAATCGTCTCTCTCTTCCACAGCAACATATGCAAAACTAAATGATATTCTGTTCACAAGTCAATCCAATTTTTTCAGACCCTGTGGTTTGAAATCACTGACATTACTAATGCAGACATACGAAGGTAACAGACACAACTGTGATTCCCTGCAAGACAAGACAAGACAAGACAAGACAAGACTGTATATTCAGAAACTCTTAAGTGGTCTTTATGCTGAAATGCAGCCTCAAAATGGAATTCAGGTTCTCTACAATAATATGCTGTAAGCACTTTCATCAGAAACGATGACATCCACATCCATGACTACATTTACGTTAAATCTCCTAACACAATGTACAGACTAGTACAAGTTCTGCTGCTGCACTTGTCGATATGAGACAATACTGCAATGAAAGTGTGTATGAAGAGTCATCTCTGAGAACAAGACAATGAGTTGGACATCCATTTACAGCTGCAACCCTAGGTGCAATATTAGCAGCTCTGTAACTAGGCCTTCATGATCCACCACCCAAGAGAAGATAATTTTGTGTTCAAACTGGCAGAAGCACAATACATGGCTTGGTATTTGTTTAGCCACAGGATAACTGTAATTACAATTTCGCAGCACCTGCACAGCACTCAGAGGTCAGCACAGACCAAAAAATTGTCTTCATAAGTTCACCAGTGGAGAAGCAGAAAAATCCACAACAAAACACAGAACCACAGAAACACAAAACATAATATATATACTGTGTTCAACTGATGACCTGCAACAATGAGGCTACCACCACCTACAGATTTAGAAGTTCATTGTAGTATTTCTGTGAGACCTGACTTGCTGACTCCATTAAGTGTCACTTCTTATGTCACACTGCAATTCAAAGAGTTGTAAATAAACATAAAATTCTTTTATGATATAATGCCATTCTGAAACTTGTCCTCCAGTTTAAAAATGGTCTCTGTTACAGTGCAGTGCATGGATTTGGATGGTGGAGTTAGCAGAGCTGGCAGACAAGCCTACAGGGTGTGGTGAAGTGGTAGGGCATGGGTGTTTATTTGCTTGGAACTTCAGTGGGGCAAGGTCTGCAGTACTTACAGAGACGGTGAGTAGGACCAGACCAAACATGATGCTGTTGCCACTTTAGTGACTTGTTCCCAGCCTACCGTTTGGAAAATCCACAGGCCAAAAACCGTGCAATGCACTATAACAGAAGAGAAACTTCAGTAAAATGGAAACTTGAGCTCAGTACTGAGAACACACATACTCACCAGCACAGAGATCTCCAAAAACATAGTAACACTGCTCTGAGAATGTAATCTTATTGACAGTATGTCGAATGTAGCCAGCTTTCAGCATCTGTGAAGCGTACTTGCGAGCATCTCGACGATCAAGGAAACCTTCTACATGAGCATGCAACCAGTCTACCACATCACACCCTGCACAAAATACAAGCAGATATTTAAAAATCAGAATAAATCTCCTGTTTCCAAGTATCCATGCAGAATATAAGCCACTCCAATCTGACCATAGAAAAGCCAATTTTCTCAAAAATAACTTTGTACTTATTGTGGTATAGTACTGATACTTTTCAATCCCGTAAGAGATGTGACCCATCTCATCAAACCTCGCCTCCCTTAACGCTAACCCCACCCTTCAACAGTGCACCAATATAAGAAGAGTTCAGACAAGACATTTATAACAGTGCAAGACATATTGTGAAGTTAATACTTTAGCGGACCCTTTGTACGCTTGCTCATGCAACCTAATACCCAGGGATCCAACAAAGTAACAACCAGTACACCTGAAGATGGAAACACAACCTTCCTACAAAAACTTTTACATTGAAAAGTGAGAGGAACAGGTCCAAGTAAATAGCTTTAATCACTGTCACACAACTATCCAAGTACTTTCCCTGGCACTACGTACATACAAAACTGTTTGATTTAAAATGCAATTTCACTTTATTATAAAACACTGTAATTTTTGTCACAATGTAAAAGAAATAACAGTAGTCCTGTTAAATATAAGATAGTCATTAAACAAGTGTATATTCTTGCAAAAAATTGTTACACAATCCTGCATATTATAATGTTAACTAAATGGTGTTTTCATGACGAATGCAATTAGAAGTGCAGCCTTACTAGCATTAGTTTAAAACAGGCATGTTACCTACCAATGAAAGCATTTGGTATAGTTATTTTGAGCCACATTCTATCTCGAATCTCAAGTCCAGAGTCAGGTCGAGCCATGGCCCGAACTATGGTGGGCATATCTGTATTCACAGTCAGCTGAATTTCTTCAAAGGGTCCTGTAATATGCACAGAATGTAATAAACCAGAGATAAGTAAGACAAAGATTCAAAATACAATCAGCCCAGTGACACAATAAATCATTCCTACAGTGAATTATCTTAATGACATTGTGTCAAATGGAAAAATTACTTGAATGTAAACAGCTGTCACATAATTATCTTCAGAATTTACATTTCTGCATCTCCTGCAATTGACCTCAGACATGTGACTCCTTTACTCTACCCTTCCATTCTTATCACTGTTATATTTCTTCAATGCAATGACATCTGTTTTTAATTCATATGTCAAAAAAAAAAAAACCCACTTTCCCATATTACATAAAACACTGCCTGCAGAAATCATGAAATCATAAATGCATTACCAGACTGAAATATAAAAAAGAATTAGATATTTTCTATCCTGCAAACACAATCTGCAATCAGACATGTAAGACTTTGTACACTGCACAGACAATTACAAAGAGACACTGAATCATGATATCTGCAATCCCTTAACAACTGATCTTCCATTTTTATCCAGTTTTTCTGATCACAATATTAGGTTTCATGAATTCAGTTTTAATCTGTGTGTACACAGAAAAAATTACTGGCTTCCACAGCAACCACACACATTTGAAGGCTACAGGACTATAATGGCAAATAGAATCTGTTGTCTCCCTCTCAGAGTGCCACAAGCCCAGTGTCTTTTCATAAAATCTAGAATAGTCCCTTGGTATATGAGCAGCTGGTTTAGGAGTTTATGACCTGCACAAATTAAATATTTTTCCCATAAACTGTGTACCAATTTCTTTCCTTGAGTAAGTACCTTACTCCCACAAACCAATCATTTTTCCCAGCAACTATTCTTGGCTGTCATCAGTTTCCAAATCTTATTGAACAGACAGAACAGCAGGCATTTTTGTGGTCTGTGTAGAAGATGAATCTTCAAGTCTCTCGCCATTCTCATAGCTTTATTGTGAAGTTCAAACTTCTCGGCACTGATTATTTTGCATTGGTCAAATCTTAGGGAATTTTTCTGTATCCTATTTATAAGGATGGAACCTACTCTTTATGCCTTTCCCACACTTTAAATTCCGGCCTCAAAGGGTTAAAATAACAATGATCATAAACATTATTTTAGTGTGTTCACAGAATTGTGAAAAGTGGTTATTAGCTTTGTCTTCTCTTGTCTATCTGTCTGTCTGTCCATCTGCATGAAACAACTTGGCTCCTACTGGATGGATTTTCATGAAATTTCATATTTGAGGATTTTTAAAAATCTGTCAAAAAAGCCAAGTGTCATTAAAATCTGACAAGATTACCAGACAATTTATATGACAACCTATGAAAATTTACCAAAGTATATCAATAAATTCTTGCCAGAATGAAACATGTTTCAGATAAATTTGTAGAGAAAATCAAAACAATGACTTTATGTTCAATAAATTTTTTCCAAATATTGTGCCATTTATAAGATAATGTGAAAACATATGGCGGAGCCAGACATGCCACAGATGACACTGTAATACAACACAGAAAGATGTGATCTGCATGCCAGATAGATGAATACCAATTGCTTCATAACTGATAAATTCTCTCTGATTTTATAAAATGTTTTATGACAACACAAAAACTGAGAAACTATGCAATGACTTATCTGTCACTACAATTTGTTTAGCCACACCGTACATCTAAAGGCCATGAGTGAATGAAAAAAATTGTCAGAATGCAGAGTTTATACGTACTGTGTGACCAGGGTGCAAATTAGTTGGAATACAATGTCTTTTAAAGACTGCTGCATATAATTTACATAATTCTGTTGCCTGCTAATTGAAACTGTGAGTTAACAGAAATACTAAGTATAATTTATATAATAATACAGATAAACTGCGGTTGGTATATGTCATTTCATTCATCACCTCAATGTTACTGGGAAATGAACACAAGATTACCAACTATCCACTGCGACAATGGTTACACGACCACGCCACAATGTTATGTTACATGTACAATGCCAGTCTTGTTCCATATTTAGTTCCTGTCCTGTTACATATTGGGGCATGTGGTGACAAAGTTGGTTGAGGCACTGCATTACAAGCCAGAAGGTCACGGGTTCGATCCCCGATGCTGTCATTGGAATTTTTGGACATAATCCTTCCTGCCACACTATGGCCCTGGGGTCAACTCAGCCTCTAACAGAAATGAGTACCAGGAATATTTCCTGGGGTAAAGGCAGCCAGTGCACAGGGCTGACAACCTTCATGCGCCGATGGTTATGATATCAGGGAGCCTCACCCTCCTGGAACCCTTAGGGCCTGTCCAGGGATTTCTTTACCGTTACCTTAACATGTGACATATCAAAATGAACTCTGAATGTCTGGGGAGAAATTTTTTACCTCGGAACCAAGTGAAATTTACAATGCAGGAAGTAATGGGAAATTAGCTTTTGTTTTAGACATTTTTGCCTTACCAGCAGTTTTCAAGGAATGAATTCAACTCATAAACTGAGGGATTATTCTATTTATACTTTATACCTTATGTACTTAAAATATTGCAGTGACATATGGTTTGTGTTTAGTCAAGGACACGCAGCTTTGGCTTTAATGTGTACTGTAATTATCTGATCCCCATTCCCCAATTTCCTAGGCATGTCTTCCAGAAATGCAAGGGTCTACTGTCTAAAACCAAAAATAATTGGTATTCTCATAAATATAAAACAATTTTTACTTTTGTTTTTGTAAGTTCAATAGCCTCGCTCAGTCCTGTGGGAAAATATACCAAAACTGAAATGGAAATCGGGTGTAGACCATCTCACAGATCCTCAAAGCATAGCTCATAATATTATAAAGCATTAATGCAATGGAAGACAAAATCTTTTGTGAAATTATGTTGAAGAAATGTCTTACTTACGTTCTGTCTCAGGCACACTTGATGTTATGGAGGAGCTGGTAGAGGTAAGAGTTGTAACTGATGGAGGCCGAACAGGAAACGATTCTCCTGAAAGCCATTTTTCATGCATTTAACTGACACAGTAAAGTTTCTGTACCAATGACATATTAAATAACAGCATAAGAGTATCTCACCTCTAATAGCTGCTGTATGTGCTACCCAAGCTCCTGGGTCAATCGGCCTTACAGGTTCAGTTCGAGGAATTGTGAAGTAACCTTTAGGATTAGGATCCCAGCATTTTGCAACAACTAGTTTGATAGGCCTGAAAAATTAATTTCATTGTACAAGTTATCAATCATCAGAACCACAGGTTCATATAAACTCAAAACATAAGAAGCGAAAGTTGTTGTATGCAAGTCCCACACCTCTGTTTAGAAGGCTGGTATAATGCTTTGAATAACAGGGCAATATGAATAACACAGAAGAAGGAATATGACTAACACCTACTTGCTGAGGAAGAATTACATCTCTTTTGTAGTGGAGCTCACAATTATGCAAAGTGCACTAACATCTGCTGTCATAAAGTGGTATTACAGCCATCACAGTTATGAAAAAAGCATTATGGGCCTGTTTCCATGAAACTTGCATTATTGAGTTCAAGCTTTACCATATTGCAATTCTTGCATTTATACGACCAGTTATGGCATTTCGTAATGACAAAAATTGTGCATAAAAAGTTTGCCATTTTCATAATGCACTACACAGTCTAAAGTCCAACATTACATGGCCAGACAATGCAGTTTGTCAACTCAGTGTGTTGGTTCATTGTCCACTTAAACAGGATGAACAACTTATGAAGTCTAAGTCTTGAGGCCAGTGTTTCTCAGCTCACTAAACTATTCTGAGTGGGTCACGAAACAATAATATGCATAATGAATTTCAAACATGTAAGTTTATTTTTTTATTTTACCTTTGTCTTTCTGACTCCTGCGGGTGTAAGAAAAATCCAATGACCTAACTTGGGTCATGGCTCAAAAAAGGATGTGGAACACAGCCCCAGGACTTCAGTAAAATTGTGGATTTTTGGTCTTACACCACCATGTAGTCTGGTGGACATTTCAGGAGAACCTACTATCTCCATCACCAGCATGTGGTGGAAATTATTTAAGTTGTCATCACCAACCTCAAAATTATCATACCTCTCACTCTAACCACACCTCCTTCCCCACACCTCAAAAAACCAAACATTTCCTCACAGGAAGATAATGTACTGGCATATAGTTCTGAAATTATCAATAGGCATTCTGTAATTATATGACTTACCCTGGTTTTTGGACAACTTCCCTCAAGACTCTAACTGCTTCATCATTGGACATATTCTCAAAATTAATGTCGTTCACCTGTAGTATCATATCACCTGGTTCAATGCGTCCATCAAGAGCTACTGCTCCCCTACAAAGGAAAAAAAAATTTTATATATATATATCAAGCAGAAGTTTAACAGAGCAAGTCTGAGGAAAAAATAAAGATATATAATGAAAAACAGTATGAAGTCATCATCTGGATGTATGTAATGTTAAATAAGAATTACACATCTCACCCAGTTCAGTTATACCACCCTGGTTTAACGTTGTTTGTACTGCTCATTGCTGGATGGATATTGCACTGTTGTTAAAATCTGAGTAACAAACTCTACCCTGGAATATGGTGTAACGTATTTCTACATCCAAAACTGAGCTCTTATTTAGCAAATATCCAATATTTAAAAACTGGGCACTACCAAACAAAATTACACACACACACACACACACACATTAGTAAGGCAAATCTGTATCATACACCATATGAGCAGTGGTGATATGAATTCTGTATTATTCATAAACTAACATCCCGTTGTGTTGGAGAATAAAGGCAGATTAATAACTGTCAAAAACACATCTTTATAAAAATAATACGTTAACCAGCTACATGTTTCGACCCTCTAGGGTTATTCTTCAGGTTGATATTTGAAATATACTAGGAAGTACACAGATCATGTGTGGAAGGAAGATCTTGCTTCTTACAGGTTTTTGTTACAAGTCTGTTCTTTATATATAATTTGATTTCCAGATTAAAACTGAAGATTAATCATCACTTTGGATTCGAATCAGCAGCATGATACCAACATTTCATAAATGTAGTTTGATTATTCCTATTCATCTTGATCTACTGATGAGGAAGATAAAATAATATTTATCTAATACAAGAGGAGTACACTTACTGTCCAATCAAGAAGAATACCTGGATACAGCTGAGAAATACCACATATACCAGAACAGTGAAAAAGGCCTACAGGTTAATGATAGAAGTACCATTGCTAAAAATAAAATATTTGATGTAATAGTGAAGCACAACCCACAACAGATTGTGTACCACCAACCACATGCTGTCGCTAAGTAATACCTTCAATATGCCACGAACTGTGATAGGAACAAGACATACGATGTACAGTGACAAGAAAAACCTTAAGGTCGATACACCCAGTAAGTAAATAGTGTATAGTACATATTAATATAATCATATAACCACAGAAGCTATCACAACATTTATATTATAGTATGCACTGTCATAGGAAACCACATATCTACCAGCCAAATTATACTACAAACAACTGCTAATTTTTAAAAAACTGAAGACTTTAATAACTTTTTTCACTAATTTCATTTCATGTTAAATTTAATCTTGTAATTTTAATCTTCAATTTTAATCTTGAAATTAAATTACATGTAAAGACCAGACTTGTAACAAAAACCTGTAAGAAACAAGATCTCCTTCCCCACATGATCTGTATACTTTCTCGTATGTTTCAAATATCAGCCTGAAGATGACCCCTAGAGGGTCAAAACATGTAGTTGGTTAACTTATTGTTTTTACAAAACTGTGATTTTGGTGGTTATTAATCTGCCTTTACATAAACTATTATGAGGTGAGTTACAAAACATTCTCTACTTCAATGATCAACATCACACCACAAAACGGGGTGTAATGAAAACCAACTCATTTGCACCCAAATGCATAGTGCACCCCAGCTAACTCCCACATCTTGCCATGTTCAAGCACTGCTGCACAACACATTCACAAGTTTATTTTCAATGGAAAGGTACAACACTGAAATTAGCTTAAAGTGAGGAAAACTGCAAACTTTTCTATCATAAATGGTCAGGAACAGTTCATGTCAGATTTATATATATATATACACTGTTCATCCACTTGTTTGTGAATTCCTGACCCACATTTATAATTAAGACCTTCTGAAATAAACATACAGATCCTGCATTATGGTACTGTACCTGCAAAACAGAGCCTACAATGCATACAAATTTAAAATTATTAACTCTTTTATGACTGAAGTTCATCCGACTTACATATAAAAGTTCAGTTTGTAACTCTCAGAGAACACAGTCCATGTCCAATATAAAGACCAATTGGTTAATGATGTTTGGGTAAATAATCAGTGTTTACTGCGAGAACCAGAGGTAGCTGTGGCCAAAACAAACAGTTGTTTTAACGTTACAGCACATGGCATATAGTTACCAATGGGCTTGAAAAGGCTAATAATGTTTTCCACAAAACTAAATAGCAGTATTCACCCTTTCATGATGGACCCAACATAGATCCCACCATCACCACCCTTGTTGCTTTGGCCGACTATGCTGATGCCAAGGAAATTAACAGTATCCATGTTCAGTGTAACAGTGATAATGTTGAGAGACATAGTTGAGTCAGTGATGGAAGAGAAAGAAGAAGTGCGAGACATAGCAGGTGGAACACGATGTCGGCGGCGGCGCTGTGGGCGACGACGGCCAGATAGATGCAACCGTGACACACTGCTGTGATCTGCTAAACACAAAGCAATTAAAACAATCACACGATTGAATTCTCCTTCTACCACCTAAGGATATGGGACATACAGTCAAAATCTTTTTAGGTAACTAGCCGTGAATCTTAAAGGCTCTTAACAAGAAAAATCATGCAAAGTCAACTTAATATACTATTCTAAATCAGGTGCATCTTCAGTTAATTATACTGAAATTAAAAAGAGGCCTTAACAGAGATTTATAAATTAAAAAAAAAAAAGTCAGGCTGATTTCACATCAATGTGTTTCCGTTTATTGTTCACCACATTTAATCTCATAAGAAAATGTAAAGATAAAATATAAAATCATCTCTGTGCATGCCATGAAGGCATACTGGACAGAGCAAGTATAGCTACACTCATTGTTAACCTGGCCACAGGCAAAGGCCAGGTGACCATGCTAGAAGGCTAAGTGGGCTCCAGATATGGTCTGGGAATAAAGCAGAGTAAAAAAAATTTCTTACCCCTTCCAGAAATCAAACCACAACCCCTCGGTCACCCAGCCCATACCGCAATCATGCTACCACCTCAGCTATATCAAATAATAACCACCTCAAGGTTCAAGCCAATGAAAGAAGTGGGAGGGGGGAAGCAAGCCACTGACACAATGTAGTACCAGAATGTGGAATATGAAATACAGAAGGAAAAAATCTGTAATGTGCAACACATTACAGGCCCCCCCTCAAAAAAACCCAGATGCACTTGTGGCATGGCAGAAAATAGAATTTTAAAATCTGAAAATGTGGAGTGACAGAATGCACTGGAAATTGTAAGCACACGTTAGAACCATATGTAACAGGGAGGAGGACAAAGCATACTTTAGGAACTTACTAGTCAATTCATATTGTTTCCACCTATAATTTTAGTTATAAATAACATACCTGTTCCTAGAGTTTGTCTGTCAACAGAAAGATTTGTGGCTCTGCCAGTAGTGGTGGTAATTCTGCTCGAAGCATCATCTTCAGATTCCAGAAAACTTGTCGTCTCCAGGTCAGAACTAAGCATTGAACTTGACTCATAACCATGTCCAGATCTGTGTTTTGAATGCCCATTAATCCGTAAACCTGGCAGAATAACAAAATATTGGTACACCATACAAAAAAAATTTTTTAAAGTCAATATTGTTCAGTCATATAAAACAAAGAGTTCATAATGAACATATATAGCCCATTAAATTACATGTATGTAAGAATTTGTTAAGTGGCAACTTCAAGGCCTGATACTAAAGCAACCAGAATCATTCTGCTAACCTTTAAATGACTGGCATTCAAATATGCAACTGCATATTAAAAAAACACCCCAAGAAATTAAATTAACTTTACATATTTAAGCAACACGGAAATATACTGCATTTCTAAGACATGCTGCCTAAGCTGTGTTTCTTCCCCCACACAGTATCATTTATTTCATAGTTTTATCTTTTTGTTTTCAAATAATACTCATGTTTTCATAAACAATGTACAAAAATTTAAACACCAACCCAGTCAGGATTAAAGTGTTATTCTGTCACTAATGACAGGAGAAAGCAGTCACATTCAACTTACTCTCCTCACTTTATGTATTATCATCATCTTGCCATATCTGGAAACACTGCTAGCCAAAAATATTTTTGGTAGTACCACTAGAGTGTGCTCAGTATTTTCAATATACTGACAGCACAATGCTGTCTTCACAACAAATGCACATGTAGAATATTACTGCCACATCATCCTGCCTGGTACTTGTAGAAAGGGATATGTGGGAAGATGGACCATCATGATAAAAAATTCACTTTACAATTTAAAATTTCTTTCAGCAAATGTTCCACAATTTGAAAAAATACTTAGCATTTTGTTGTGGGCAAAAACAAAAAAAAAATCATAATGGCCAATCCATGTTACTGCTTTGACCTTCAATTTTGACCTTGCTCTTTTATCAGTCTTGAAGGCTGAAAACTTTCGTATTGCAGCTGACGAACCCTTGTATCAAAGTGTGGATAAACAGAATTGCAGCCACTGTGAACACTCACTAAAGCCTAAGCTACCACTTCCTTCACTACACACTAAATATGTAAACTGCAGTTGCCACTGCAGTACAACTGCTGCTCAAGGGGTTGCAGATAGAGACATGCTGGTCACCAAGTTGCTGTGTGCATGTACCACTCTGTTCTACTGTCCAAAAAGAAAGACACACGGTCCCTACAATAGTTCACTTAACAGTTCCGAGTAAAGGAGCTATGGTTCAATATTTTATTTTAAGTATATCTTAAGCCATACTGTACCAAGATGCTTTCCACAGTACAGACAAGGGGTGCAGAGTTCAAAGAAGCAGACACAGGTAGTAACATGTTTATAAAAAAGCTAGACATACAACAACTATCACAAACAGACAGACAGACAGACAGCAATGACAGTTTGGAAACTAGAAAAACTGATGTTAAGATGCCATTATAGCCTTGATGCCAGTATATGTGAATCTCCTGTGGTGGAACCCACTCATATTTTCCACTTGTACACAAACTGAAAACTAAGAGTATGTAACACCAAACATTACTGTTGGCAAAACAAAAAGACAATTGCAAATAGTTCAGATTTGCAGTTGGTGAGAGATTGCTGTACCTGTGAACTTGGTCTACAATTAGCATACGGACATAATCGTAAACAACAACACTTTGTTGACTCCCAGGTCCATTAATAGAGAAATACACAGTCACAAGAGTATCACAATCTCAGAAACACTGTAAATAAATTCATATTTCATTCATCGCAATGATGATTATGATGATGACGATACAACAAGGCGGTAACATAAGAAATCAAGTGCTGGCTGACAGGAACAACTTGTGAAGTTACACAAGTTCTTAGGGCCTTTGCAATAACCCTGTGGCCACATACAGGTCTGAAGCCCATCACTCCATGAGCATAGTTAAATTATCACCACTTAAAATGCTATGTTAACGTCCAGGAGCAATTTTGCCACCAAATATCCGATTTTAACTGTTACAAGAAGAAGAACAGTGTTTGGGTTCGAGCCCTTCTGGGCCTGCTGCATCTAGGCCTTAAGACAGACCCTTTGTGCCCTGTATTCTGTACTAAGTTAAAAGAACCCTGTTCTTTTAGCAAAGTTCCAGATGGCCCCCATACCTAGTTTCCTAACGTCCTCTGGGTCCAAAAAGAATGAACCCAAATATGTATATCTGAGTGAGGCCAAGGCCTCACACTCACACAAAATGTGGAACGTGGTTTCCTCCTCCATACTACATTTCCTACGGACGGGATGATTGCTTAGCCCCATTATATATAGATGTCTTCTCAAGATGTTATGCCCAGTGAGCAGGCCAATAACAACCCTGGACTGTGTCCTATTAAAAGACAATAATTGGGCCCCCGTAGCCAGATTAGGGCCCGAGATCAAACCGGACCCTGTCTCTGTGTACTAGAGGGACCACGCCACAATGCCAGGTGCTGTTTCCCCATTCAGCACTTTATCTTTCATCTTATATTCTGCCTTCAGAACCCCAAGAAAGGCTCAGGTCCAACAAACCGCTGAACAGAACCACTCCTTGTGGGCTTGTCGGCGATTTCATTTCCTCTCAGTCCGGCATGCCCCAGGAACCAATATAGCCCCACAGTGGGTAGGGTAGAGATATCATTCAATGCCTGCTGGCACTGTCGTACCAAAGGAGATGACGTTTTAGCAGCCTTATGCGTTTTCAAAGCTGCCTGGCTATCAGAGCAAATACTAACATATTTCTCTGGTTGGTCCTGAGTTTCAATTTCATGAACACAGGCTAATATTGCATATACCTCAGCCTGAAAGACTGTGGTATGTTTTCCTAGAGAGATACGTTTTAACTGTAAAGAAATATCATGTTCTGTACGTAATTTTTGTGGAAAAAATTTCATAACACAGCAAACATAAAGTTTGTAATGCTGGTTTTACCTACTTACTACTTACATGAACCCTCCATCCTTAGTTGGAACTAAAATATTTTATTTACAGTTTCATAGTCTAACATAAATAAATGACTAGAAGCTTATGTGGCAATGGTATACAATGATTCTTCTTGAGCAAATACACATGTAGAGACAAAACTGGTATCCCAATGCTTGAAAGCCTTCCCCTTTTCTGTCAAGATGTGATGATATGAGTGACAAGGCCAAAGGTGTGTGTGTGTGCGCGCATGCGCACACGTGGGCATGTGGGTGTGCGCGCGTGCGTGTGCGTGGGCGTGTGCATGTGCATGTGTGTGCATGTGAAAGTTATGAAGTTACTGACAAATGCTCTATATTCAGTAAAGTAACAAAATTACAAGAATATACAAATACAAGAACAATAAGACCAACAGTTCGGAAAGTTGTGTATACATTCATTATGATTACCCTGACTTACCATTGTATTTACTGTACTTGTCTCCATGATGAGTCCTAGGTCCTTTGTGAACATTATGATGGCCTAAAATAATAAACACATTAAAAATAATAAGCTGCAAAACAGCACTTGCTGCTGGCACACAGAAATGATAACAACAAATTCAAACATAAAATTAGCATGCAAATTACACAATGCAGCAAACACAAAACTAGGAGAAAAGAAAGTAACAAGGGAACCCTTTTAAACTGTTTTGAAAGTATCATTTCCTACAGCAGTCACAGAAGCACTTTATAAAACACTCTACAGCAAAAGGACACCTGTACTGTATTCAGTAGTGCTTGGAAGGTAATGATGTGCAAATCAAACATTCAAAAAAGCAAGGAGCACTTACCACTTAATCTAATGAATGCCCCTACTGTAGAAAATTATTATAAATTCAATGTCGTGACAAGCAAATATACAGTAATAAAAGAATGAAGAATAATTGTGGTAACAGATGACAGAAGAATACAAGTAACCGTTGCGGTACTTTAAAAACATAATACTATGCTGAAATGTATGACAGTCATTCTTGATCAAATTGTAATAGTAGGTAATGTGTACATGGAACCTCTAAATTTTTCAACCTATAATGATAAGTTCAGCAAGAACTATAAATTAATAATTATACTCAGTCAAGATCCACTTCTGTGTATAATTTCTACTAATAAAGATTCAACCTTCCTGAAACTTATATAACACTGCTGTTTCACACCATCGCCTTGTTTGTAATGTTAACACATATAGGACACAACTGCATACAGAAACTGAAAAGTCAACTATTATCTACCTCCACAAGCACTTAACATGAATGTCTCCCGTGATTCAGTTGTTACTGTCATGAAACTGGAAGGTAAATACAGATACCATGCAGCTACGATGTTTCACACCCTACAGGGTGGTTCCTTGGTGGATGTACTGGGGTACAGACAGCATAATGCCAACCCTGAAAATAGGACAGTAATCTTCCTCCACTAAGTTTCTGTGGTCTCACTGAATCACTGCTACTGACCGAGTAACAAAGTTGTCATCCAGTGCCATGACTGCAAGTGACTACACACAACAGAATGCACAGCCACCAAACAACATCCCTGTACAAAAAATTTACTTGAACAGAATTTGGAATCGTGATTATGCACCATGCTGCATTTATACTGTATTAATATGAGAATATTCACTCACAATACAACATATATTTGTAGATATTCAAACCCACAGTGTTCATACTTCAACGAAAGGAGTATTTTGATCATCTTTTACCACATAACATTGCAGGATCCTTTGCTAGTGTATTATAAATATGGAAAGTAAGACTAAGAAATCCATGAAGTGAGAAGAACAGATACACAGCTGGTACAGTAAATAGGCTACAATCTGGACACCCAAGGAATTGTGGACTGATTCCCAGCAGAGGCAACAGATTCTACTCCCCTCCAAAGCATCCAGACTGGCTTAGGAGTCCACCCAGCTTCCTATCAAATTAGCACCTGGGTTCCCTCCATGGAGGAAAGCAGCCACAGAATAAAGCTTACCACTCACCTCCACCTTGCTCCCATTGAGCTATACCTCCACTCCCCCAAATGACTTAAGGTGTGGTGCTTAATTAAGCACAGTGACAATATTTTTATTACTAAGTTTTTACTTCATGATGCTGAAACCCAATATGCACAGTACTTGTACTGATTTCCTTTTAAATGTACATGGTGCGACAATTTAAATCCCAGAATGGCCCTGTGAAAGCAGAATTTGATTACCTGTGCACCAACAGCTGCTGTCACCTTCGAAATACTCTCCTTGTGAAGCTATGCACTTTGTGAGACGATGGTGCCACTGCCGGAAACAGTCTTGAAAATCGTTTTCCAGAATACCTCATAGTAACGTTTTCACATTGCATTGGATGTCAGAAAGGTCAGCAAATCTTTGTCCCTTCAGGGCATTTTTCAATTTTGGAAAGAGCCAAAAATCACAGGGGGCTAAGTCAGGTGAATAAGATGAATGGTCCATTTTTGTAATGAAGTTCTTGGCCACAAACTCACGAACTCTTTAACGCATCATGCGCAGGGGCGTTGTCATGGTGGAGAATCCACTTATTAGGCCAGAGTCCGGGTCTTTTCCTCCAAACACATTCCTGTAACCTTGTCAGCACTTCCAAATAACAATGTTGATTTACCATTTGTCCTTGTGCAATGAATTCATAGTGAACTATCCCCTTGTGATCACAGAAACACACAAGCATGTTCTTGACCTCTGACTGAGATATGCATGCTTTTTTCGGCCTAGGTGAAATCTGTGTTTTCCGCTGCATGCTCTGTCATTTTGTTTCGGTGTCATATTGAAAACACCATGTCTCATCACTGGTAATGACCCTATCAAACATCTCTGCATTGCGTAAAATATCAGATGAAATGTGAAGTCGAAGTTTTTTTTTGGTCATGTGTCAAGATTTGAGGCACCGTTTTTATGGAAATTTTTCTCATTCCCAAATCTTCCTTTACAATCTGTCACACTGTTTCCCTGTTCATATTCAATTCTTCGGCTATTACTCTCACACCTACTCTTCGATTTGAGCGCACCAAGGTTTGTACTCTGTCCACATTTGCATCTGTCCTTTGTGTTTTTGGCTGCCCACTTCTTGGGTTGTCTTGCAAATCCTCTCACCCTTCCTTGAACCACCTGTGCCATTCAACAACACTCCAGTTCTTCACAGCATATTCACCATAAGCCACCATTAATAGGGCTAATGTTTCACTAGCACTTTTACCAATCTTCACACAAAACTTGATGTTTATCTGCTGCTCCAGATTCTTGTCACTCATTTTTCTGCCAACCATATACCACGGACATGTACTACTTCCTCTGCTGCTTGGGAATGAACGAGTCATTTGGTCTGTGGCTCACGTAAACGCAAGTTGGAACATGTTTACACGTGCTTGAGTACATGGGTTTGCCTAACTCAACACCCCAGTGACACACTGCGACTATTCCGAGATTTAAATTGTCGCACCTCATATACCATGGTACTACTGTTTACTACTCCTTTTACTGTACAGATCAGGGGTGGCCAGCTACATGAGCTCTGGAAACCACACTGTGGCAGTCAACTTAGGCAAGAGCCAAGCATTAAAAAAATACAACATCTTTTCTTTATTTGATGGCTTCTTATTTTTGTTCATCCAACTACAATAGGTTAGTATGTTGGTAACGATGCTCCTTTCTGTAGAAAATATATGAAAACACTGTTCACAGATGGCATGTAAATGACCTGAATTATATTTTTTATAGGAAACTTGTGTGAGCCACATTTGGCCACCCCTGGTGTAGATTTTTAGCTTTTCATCTCACATATACCCCACAAGTTGATGAAAGTCTCCTCCTGATGATGACCAATTAGAGGGTCAAAGTCTGTTGGGGATGAGTTGTATTTTTTATCCAACACAAACACACACACACACACATGCACAATAAATAGTGTTTGTTTTGTTATATCTATTAACATGAATAACATCAACAGTATGGACACAAGGCTGAAGATTTAAAAGTCACCTTTTCAGTATGATATCTTATAAGTAAAACTAGTGCCTCCCTACAGATGCCTAATTTTTACAAACTCTGTGCCCTGAGTAACTTTTGTTCATGATTTAAGCCGGCTTCTTAAAAGTAGTAAGTCACAACACAAGGTTGGTAATGTCAATAAAATTCAATACATCGCAGTTGTCACATGCCACTTCACTGTCACAGTAATGAGGCAAGATATTGTGCTTACCATTAGTTTCATAACAAACATCTAATGCTATCTGTCATGTTCCTGTTTCACTCCACATTTGTTGTGTCTGTTGTTACTAGTTACAGCTGTGCTCATGCAGACCTTGTAGGCACACTAGTCAGAAAGTAACATCTTGTTTGATGGTCAGTCTCCTGTGTTGCAGCCTACTACTATTTACATTAAACAAGAGAGTACACCCAGGTTAGTGTGCCTTACAAGTCAATAACAACACAATTGTAACAGCAATGAAAACAGGCATGACAAGGACAGAGCATGATAGAAAAATATCAAACTGCAACGAATATTTGTGATACTTTTAATGATTGGAACACTGCATTTCCTTACTACCTTGACAAAGGGACTGTGACATACTGAAGCAGAGGAACATATTTTCATCAATGTAATGTAAGTGTGATTACCTCCAAAAAAGCAACTTAAATAATGAACAGAACACACATGACACAAAATTTCTTGCAAGATGTCCACCTGAAACACAAATGTTTTACGCATCAGATATATTTGTGACAAAGACACTTCAGGTTTTATGAATCTTAATACAGGTGCCTATCAGGGTACTTTCAGGGAAATAAACTGCAATAAGAAGTCTTCAACCTTGTCCTTTGGGTATAAGCTGTAACTACTTGATTTATACACTCAAAATCAATGATCAAAATTAAGAGAATTATGATGAGTTTAAAAAACCTTCCATCGATCTTTGTATATTTGGAAAGTAAGTGCTCCAGAGGCGACAGCAGTGCAAGGATGGGGCTAAGAAACAGCAAACTTTATGACATAACCAGCACTGCCATATATAGGAATGGCCAAAGTCATGATTACATGGTTTATAGTAAAGGACGTCACATATAAAAAACACAACGGACGATGAATGTTATGATGATCGCATGATATGTATTTGGCCTTTGATTAAGATGAGGGGCATGACATCTGAAACTAGAGGGAAAGACAATGTCAGTTGACACAACAGCTGGGACTTCCAGTTTTGTGGAGGATCTTCCTTTCACAAGTATGCTACCGTAGACATGTTGTACAATAGTAACAAAAACGTTCTATCAAGTTTCAGTGTGTTTTCACAGTAGTCATAACAAATCCATTCACCATCAAGCAGCACCTCATAATCATATGGGTTCATTTGAAAGGAAGAAGTGGCTAAATGTATGAAGAAATAAGAGTAAAATGTGCCTTTTGTTTTAATAAGGCATCTCCAACTCAGAAGAAATTTATGTAAACTGAAGACAAAAAAATCTGTAACTACTTCTGTATTAGATGTGAAAAAAAGTGCATGACCAAACACACATGTGAATGTCAGAGCTTATTTGGAGGAATCGGTTCTTATACCTCCCAGAAAATACACACAAAAACTGACCAGCAGAATTCCAGATTCCAAGAACCTCCAACTTCTTCAGAGGAACAGGGATTTTGTTTGGACTGGTTTACAGCCTTTTATGACTGTGTGCTGAGCTATACCATGCAGTTATCAGTAAACATAATGTTGTAATGGGACAACAAGTCTTGGAACGTATACAGTAAAGATGAACGTGCCTACTGCCACACAGCCATGTCATCATCACTTAATTTGTTGATAAATGTGGGTCACTACTCATGGCAGCCATCCTTCCTGATGATGCACATCATGCAGGTCACTGGAATATGGAAACCTGAAGATCATTCTTCATGGATGTTCTGGGAGATCAAAGAACTGATTCCTCCAAATAAGCGCTGACATATGCGTATATCTACGGTCCTTCATTTTATTTCACACCTACCACAGAACTAGTTTTCCAATTTATAATTAACCTCAGTTGAAGTCGCTTTCTTAAAATAAAGGACAAAGGTCACTGATATTTCATCACACATTTCACTGCTTCATCCCTTTCCTATGAACCCACATGCAAATGACATGCTCCTTGATGGTGAAAGCACTTTTATCCATCGTGAATACTGTCACAACATGCTCAGTCTCATTTATTTATTTTCCATGTATCATATACAGGTATACACACCATAGATTTGGAAATAGTCATATGATAATAGTAAAAAGCATCTGTTATCAAAGACAGTTCTTTAAGTATGCTTAAACATAATATAAAGTTCCCATCATTGGTGTAGAACATGCCCACAGTGAAACCTTTGTGAAAGGAAAATCTCCCACAAGAGTGGCAGTCCCAGCCACATCATGTCACAAGATACCCCCTTCCCCCCTTCCCTCCAGATGTCTGACTCCTCCCCCATGTGAATCTAGCCCATGACAAATCCTTTATTATACACCATCCAATCCTTAATTATAAACCATCCATTCACAACTTAGAGCAATCCCAGTATACACAAATGTGTTCCTTTGAGCCTTTATGAACACATAGGCATAACACATATATACAACATTTACAATGACAAACACATCACTAACACATTTAGGACTGTGAAAAGTCAAACATCACACTTACCCTGGCGAGAACTAATGATAGATTCTGTTTCTGTGCAGGTTGTATCTTCCACATTTGCTCTACCACCATGAACTGGATTGATAATACTATAAAATACAGATATGAGAGGTCTTACAAGATGTTATTTATAATAGTGGTTATTTCGAACTACCTTCCACTATTAACACTATGTAACTTTCCTCTAATTTTATAATTTACCATTATGCCAAACACATTCTCCTTGACTTCCACTATTAACACTATGTAACTTTCCTCTAATTTTATAATTTACCATTATGCCAAACACATTCTCCTTGACTTCCACTATTAACACTATGTAACATTCCTCTAATTTTATAATTTACCATTATGCTAAACACATTCTCCTTGACTTCCACTATTAATACTATGTAACTTTCCTCTAATTTTATAATTTATCACTATGCCAAACACATTCTCCTTGACTTTAATGTATACACTTCTCCTCTAAATGCTGCTGCAAATAAGACTGGTACTTTACAGATGTAGTTTCCAGTGGTCACCATGGTAGGAATTATATAAAATAACCAAGAGATAGGTTTCAACTGGCTGTTTGCAGATACCTACACCAAGTTTATTAAAAATATAAACTTGAAAAATGGAACTTATTTAGTAAACAGTCATGACATGAACTGGGCTTTTAATTTATACATGCCATGGTACCTACAAAACATACCAAAATGATCTCTCTAAAATTAATAGTAATATAAAATATTAACTAGTCATACAGCTGCATGCTGCAAGCAGACTCCTTCTGTGGGCAATGTAACAAACATACTCACTGCTCTGCAAAGAACAGTTAACGCTTCAAAATGGCAAGTGTGAAAGATATGGAAAACAGATAAGAGCAAAAACTGCATTTCTGTCCACAACACAGCTGGTGTCAGAATCAGTCTGTTTCTTTTAGAACAGTCTTACAATATGGTGAACACACATCCATCGTTAAAATGAGGCCTTCATTTATGACCAAAATTCGTATCTGATACAACAGAAAACATAGTGAATGAGGATTGTCAACAATGACAGTGACCACAACAAACATGATAGCTGTGAAGGTAAGGTGGGTATCCAGACAGCTTAAGCATACTCAATTCATTCAATAGGAACAAGATGCTACTGAGACATAATGTGGGTTCCTGTCAATAAAATGTAAAGGCCTAACCTGTCACCAAAATTAAACCTCAAAGCCTAACCTCGGTGGAATAAATACTTTAGGATTGAGTTTCTATCAATATAGTGACCTCTAATACATGTTTTATTTAGTTATTGACAATTAAATAACAACATCCACTTGAGATTTGACACACCAATAGGGATGTTTTACATGAAGACTATAGCCTAACCCTGGCAGTATAAATGGCCAGCCTTGCTGGTGTATGTTTGTGTCTTATGTTGGAAAATGAAAACTGAGTTTGTCGTTACAATGCAACATCAAAGTCTAATATTGATAGACTGAGTCTATTAAATTTGTGTGGCTGTGTTGTGCAGCCAACCCTGATCTAAGTTCTCAAATACATAAAACATGCAAAGTATGGAAGAGAAAAGAATGTATTATACATATATTACCACGTTTGTTAAACTATATTACTTCTGACAAAGAAACAGTGGTATTTCAAGATGCTAATGACAGAAGACCCGTAATAACTTATATATCAGATAGTAAGTGGGATACTTTTGGTTTAACTGTTAACTTAATACCTACAAACTTCAACAAACAAAGCTGTCACCACAGGCCATGTCTCTTTCCACACACAATTATTAATCAAAGTCTCTAATTCATACAGCATACAAAGGTTACACCAAGAAAGAGTAAAATCTCACATATTCGAAAATGAGTAATTGAAAGAATCAGAGTAACTTACTGAGGATCTCCAGGTCTATCTATAGGAACCTTTATATCTGAATGTACAACACTGTCGGTACACTGAGATGTCCCATCCGACACATTGCTGCCTTCAGCTGAGACCAACTGCAAAAACACCATATGTAAATACATTTGTTTTACTTCGAATTTCATAAACAGTATTACATCGAACCCCAGTTACTACCGCACCCAAATAATAAAGGTGGCAACAATCTCTCCAGGTACTCACCCATGAAACTACTCTTCCATTGAAACATGGTAAATGAGCATCATCATCGACAATCTCTTCCTTCACAACACTGAAAATTGAAACCATAAAAGCTAAAACTAGAACCAGAATGAACAAAAATAAAAATAGAAAATTTCCCCTTGTTCAAATTGGCATCCCGCTTGTTTGATATGTAATGTCAACAAACGATTTTGTGTCGGAAAAAGCAAGATTACATCAACTTTAACACAAATTTCCATTTTGCAAGGTTCAATAAAATTCAGTTTTCCCTGCTTTATGTTAGGCTTTCAATATCGTAACCGCGATTCCTCATCTATAAAATAAATGTAAACTTTCGTGAACAGGCTTACCCAAAATCATCATCCATTGACTTAAAGAAGAACTTGTAGTTTGGTCGATTAAGAACATTCTTGAAATCTGCTAATGTAACGCGTTCGGGTGCAATAGTCAGTTTAACTAAATACGGAGTTTCTTCATCATCTATGTGATATATAATTTTTGTCTCTTCCATAGCAAAAAGGCCGAGTCAACAAACGAATCCCGTCATGAAGTCTTCAATATGGCAGCCATGAATCAATGCACAACTTGAAACAACAAAAAAACGTTTACATACATTTACAAAATTAAAGTTGGACATATTCACATATTTATCCAAAATAAATATTTCTGTACATTTAGCACGTAACGTATCCGTCCAAACTTCTTTCTCGTTGTCGTCACCTCACAGTTGTGCAAAGTACCAATTAATACCGATTTGTAGTAGCAGTCGTAGTAGAAGTAGTTGAAGACATGTTTTCGGGTCTTGATTGGTTAACGTAAGTTGTGCCACAGTCAAATAGTATACATAAAGACAGGGCACTTCGAATATTAATTTGAGTTGTAAAGCCGCTGTTTATAAATTGATGATTAAAATGACATCAGGGAACTAATACACAACAGTGTCTTCACAGACACAACAGAGTAGATTACGAACACGACGACTGAGCAACCGTAACCGACAAAAATACGTAGACACTAAATTCGAAAATAGTTGGAATGATATTCTCTTCTAATTCACTATAACACGACATACAGGGCAACTGTAACGACGACAACGAAAACCACAATTAAATTTATTAAACCTGTACGTAATTTTAATTTTACTGTACTTTTTTTTGCCCAATACCCTCTTTACATTGTGGCAAGTCCAATAAAATAGATGAAATAACCTTTTTGTACAGGTTTAACTTTTCTCTTCATTTCAAATATTATTGCTGCGTGCATCCTAGTTAATTCGTCTAGCACATTTAACTACCTAAACACTCTTCTCATATTTGAAACCTGGAACTCGAATTATTTTAATCCTGATGGCAAATAAATTATTCTCTACAGCCCTGGAGGCGGGGCAAAGGTCAAAGTCAAAGGGAAGTCGTTTTTGGTCCTTTATATTGTTCTGAGAAAATGTATGAATTTAAATAATGCATTTATGCCAAACTGCATCGAGGAATATAGAGGAATTCTATAATGCCATCTCTGTGAGAATAAGCACATGTACCTATCATGCTTGACAACCAAGACGTAACTATTCAATAGCAGTAACAAGTGAACTGCCGCAGACTCATGTATTTTGCCACCTGGAGGCCGTTAATGCTGGAATTCAACTTTTTAGAATGCCTGTTAATGATATTATAAATTTGTCTATTCTGTGTTTAGCAAAATGTGTATATATACATATCTTCTGAGTAAAATATTTCAAGTACAATTTATCATGTTAATTTTTTGTAATAATAGGATTCTCAAATACAAAAAAAAAAAAAGCTGCAAATCATTTTGCAGCCTTCTTTTCTTTGTTAATCTTTTTACGCATTTTTCTGGGTGGATTAATTATTGCCGTTGTGTCCACTCGTCAGGACTGGGACTGTGAAACAAATTAAGACTATTATATTAATTACAACAATTTTTAATAATGCAAACATTATAATTCGACAAATTTTGAAATGACAACCTTGACAAAAAAAAACCGTAAAATTCAAGTCTCAGTTAGTGCAAATGTATATATCTCAACATGACTTTCCTCTCCCTACGATTTCATGCCGCAGCCTGTAGATGGCTTAATCGACAATCTGCCTTTACTCTTTGGCGGTGTCAGCTGCGGAACAGCTGTGTGCAATTACACGTGGCAAAGGTTCGTGGTAAGAAAATATGCATGATATTTTAATTTGCGATATTAGCTTGTCTGCCGATGGCTGTGGTTCAAGTTGAAACTCAAGTTGTGGAATTGTGACGTTTCTCATAACATGTGTATGATTCAAGTTTGAGTACACAGAGTGTATTGGCAGGACCTTGTCTTAAATCGTTGTATTTTTCTTATAACTGCAGCGTTAAACACTGCATTAACTGAGGACAACACGTTCCTTTTCACAGCCCGAGTAATGAATGGTCTGAAGGAAGGATGGTTCAGTGAGCTGAGCTCTTTATGGCCTGGAGTGAGCCTGTCTTTGGAAGTGAAAGAGGTTTTACATTCTGAAAAGTCCGACTACCAAGACATTTTAGTACTGCAGACGTAAGAATATTAGCGAATGTTATTAGTATGAATAATGAACTAAATTGGTATTTTAAACCAAATATAGCGCCAGACATGTTAGGAATTCTGAACACATCACCACTTTCAAATATCACCCATATTTGTTGAACTGATGAAAGTCCTTCTCAGGAAGCTAGTAGTCAAATTCCCAGCTTCTGTGGAACCCAAAAGTTCGTTATCACAAGAGAAAATCACTGGATCCTGTCCTGAGTCAGATGAATCCATTTCACATCATCATTCCCAATGTAAGTCCTATTTTAATATTATCCTCCTATTACACCTAGGTCTACCAAGTATTCTCTTCAGGTTTGCCATTCAAAACTATGCATTTCTTGTAGAGCCTATGCTTGCTGCATGTCCTGCCCATCTCTTCCTACCTGATGGGTTATTCTTCTAACATTTTATGTAGAGTAAAAGTTATGAAGTTTGTATTGCAGCTTTTTCCAGCTACCATTTACTTATTCTAAGGTCGCAACACTCCTCATCCCTATTCTCAGGTTCATTACTGTTCTGATGTAACACAGGTATCATGTACCAATGACTGTGGACATTCATATATTATTTATGTAAGCAAACTGGTATGTAAATTATTCATTGATCCCAAAGCTTTAACCAGATCTTTGCTTTGTGTACTTCACTGTGTGGTATGTTTCATCATCTTCATATGGAAATATGTATTAGTAATTATACACAGAAGAAAGAGGTTTATGCCAAGGTATGTGAAAGACCAGACCAAAAGTGGAAGCAGAGAGTCTTACAAATGTTACAAGAATTTGTGATACTGCTGCTGACTTAAGAACTTTCTTCCCCAGTTATGCTGGTGCTACTGGTATTCTGTTTAAGAAAGAACTGTTGTTTAGTAGGAAATACTAAATATTTGCACTGAGAATTAAATTACTCTATGCGTTTTTCCCTTTTTTGACTATGTAAGCTTATTTGTTACAGAAAATCACATGGTCGAGCACTGATCTTGGATGGCATTATTCAGTGCACTGAGTCAGATGAGTTCGCTTATCAGGAAATGATCTCTTTTCTGCCCCTCTGCAGCCATCCATCACCAAAAAGGGTAATTGGAAATCACTAAAACTGTCATACAAATTATAGAGACACTATTTGAGACCTAATTTTCTTGAAATAAATCTGCTGTGATGTGGAACACGAACACTAAACAGTCCCCATGGCTTTACGTCATCAACTCTTCTGTCACTATAGTTGTCACATAGTCTGCTTTTAGCCATGATGCTTTTAACATTAGTAAGCAGTGCAAGTACATGGAACAGTTTTCTCTTAGAAGCTCAGATCTTCTGAAATGCCACATGGTGTTGACTGGTAGTTACCAACAGTTTAGAGGAGCCTACTGCCTGCATGTTAGGGTCTAGCAGTTTCAGCAGGGGACTGCTGAAACTGCTAGACCAGCTCTGTAATAGATATTTTGGAGGAGCAGCATGCCTCAGACTTCAGGGTCCAGCAATCCTCAAGCCTCTCTTGAAGCGCAACAACCGTATCACAATACCAGATGAGTAGTCTGTTGCAGGGTGTCTCCCTGTCTCAGTTAATATGATTTAAATAAAAGTGGCTGAGAGGTTAAATCTTTTGTGATTTATACAACTGAAGACATCTGTTCACATTATAAAAATTGACTGATGTCTACCCAGGTTCGTAGTATGTACTTAAATATGTTCCTTTAACACACATTTCTATGAAGTGCAAACACACATATCAGATAAAACATGACACCCTGAAAGAGTGAAGGCATAAGGAGTGAGCTTTCCTGTAAATAAGAATTTTGGAAAGGAAAAACATTTGAACTGGAGCAGTGTGTGTACCAACATTATATGAAAGGGCACTATAAGTTGAATGGTGCATTGTTAAAACACCCCAGAATATTTCTAAAGTTTGCATAATTCAAATTAGTAAAAATATATAAAAAACCAGGCATTATATGAACTGTTGCATACAAATTGTCCTACCACCTTTTTATGATTGTTTACCCCCTTACAGCTGCCTGGAACTATGGACTAATCTTACAATTGAGGTTGCCAGATTTTCAGTTTCAAAACAAGGAACATACCATTAAATAGGCGGGGAGAGCAAGTAATTATCTGCTTGTAGAAATGTAACGGTTTAACAGTATAACACCAGAACCTGCCACTGGATGAGCTAGCTTATCTAATTAGCATTCTCAGAATGTAATATTATAAGATGTAGGTTAACATTATCACCCCTTCTTAGTATTTGACTGGGTTGCCCTCAAAGATACTTCTGCACCAAAATTATGTATGCTTATCTTGCATCTATATTGGGAGGTATTTTATGTTGCAGGTGCTAATAGTAGGTGGTGGGGATGGGGGAGTGGCAAGGGAAGTGGCTAAGCATCCTGATGTCGAGAGCATTGTGCAGGTAGAGATTGACTCTCATGTTCTTGAAGTGTCCAAGAAGTTTCTGCCATTCATGGGTACAGGGCTGACCAATCCCAAGCTTACTCTTCATGTTGGTGATGGGTTCAGGTTTATGGCACAACATCGCCAGGAGTTTGATGTCATTATCACAGACTCGTCAGATCCGATAGGTATGTATGTAATTTCTGTAGTACTGTTATGTATGTGTGCAGTAAAAGTCTATCTATGAAACTATTTGTAACAGAATTCTATTACCCTGCAGTAATAAGGCATGTTTCCTGATGAGGTACATCATAGTCACTTTGGCTTCCCTGAAAAAATACCTATTCAAATTGGCCTCTTTATGTACGTACAACATCAAAGAATCGTATATTTTTATGAAATATGACACTGGAGGATGATGCTACTACCATTTCCACTTATTGTAGACTGGACATTGTTAACCATCTCATGACATGGAGAACTACATGTTTCTCCTGGACACCTTAATATCTACCAGGTACTTTGGTGATAGTCGCTGTAATATATCATTATGTTAAGTGCACCTGAATTTAAATTTTATGATAATTGTGTAGATCTTGTATTAACACATTCCTATAATGTGAAATTGTGAACCCATTTGGGCTCTTTCTCTGATGGGTTGTCTGTCTCAGAATTATAACAGTGGGATCAGGGATAGGATTTTCAGACAACTGATCTGTAAATTCAGCTTTGATATATTTGGTGCACTGATCCATACAAATCCTGGATTATGTTCATTTCTTGTAATTCTCCCTCTTCCTTGTCGTGATTTCCATATAATAAATGCCCACGCAAACCTTGTTGTGTCTCTTAAGATCAGAAAAATTGTGATTTGGGATCACCCTTCCTTGGGAATTAATTTTACAGGAACCAGTGTTTGTGTATTAAACTGAAGCAAAAATCATTGCATTTGACAATGGAAGACTCCGCATTCAAAATTTCTCAAAACAAGAACAGTAACACTCCAATTCATATGACTCTTACAGACATAGGCACACATTAGGGTTTTGTACAAAGTTTGATCCTGATAGATTCCTGCTCCACCTCACTAAGAAGTAAGACTGAAATTAAATATCTGGCATCTAGGGACAGCACAAGGAATGGTCTTAACTCTTTGGCACTGAAAGATGACTAGTTGACACTTAGTGTAATGTTGAGAAAACTGAATATCACCTAGTCATCAGCCAAGAACATGTGAAGTAACGGGTGGCCATTTAAATCCCCAGTCAGTTGCGTAATACACAGGACACTTACTTCCAGCATCGTAGGGTTAATTGGGAACTTTCCATGGTATCAAGAATAAAATTTGAATTTCTTTTGTTTCAGGCCCAGCTGTGTCTCTGTTCCAACAGAGTTATTTTGAGTTGATGCGTGAAGCTCTGAAACCAGGTGGAATTGTTTGCTCTCAGGCCGGAACACTGTGGGCTAACATAGATAATGTAGCACAGACATTTAAGCACTGTCATCACACATTTAGGAAAGTATCATTTGCCTGTGCTGCTGTACCCACATATCCAACAGGACAGATCGGGTTTGTGCTTGGAAGTCTCAGCCCGGTAAGAAGGATTTTAGCTTGACTTTGGACTCAAGACACTTACCCTCCAACTTATTATTTAATGGGAAATTCTCTTTTTTTTAAGTGAGTTATTATAGGCCATCTGGTGTGATAATTGTGCAACTGTTTGTTGTATTCCAATGCAACTTTGTGTATGAAGCAATGAACCAGACTGCGCCAAGTTGTTGTGTGAGATCTGCGCTCTTCTGGGATATTATGTAGCGTAGAGTGGTAGTTCCTTACCAACGTTTCAGGACAGCTTATCGGTCCAATCTTCAAAAGTCAACAAATCAAACAGAGAGAACAAGCATGACTGCAGTTAACTGAACAGTCTTTTTTTGGGACTTAGTTCATCATCTAATTTTTTAAAGAGCATGATGTTTCAGAAGCCAGCTGTGTTTCTGTTTGCATGCAAAAAAAGCACCTACTCTGGTGTGCTCCTTAGGTTTAGCTATTCTCAATCACTGCAAAACATAGAAACAGTAAATTGTTACGATATGCACCTGAGAACAAATCTTGTCCAAGTGTAGTAACAGAAAAATGGCTATTGAAAAATTAAAACTTTACTACAATGCTCAAAAATTAAACCTGGATCAGTCCACCAATTAAAAACCATCAAAAGAGCCATGAACTCACAATGATCAGACGACAGACACAACACAAAAGTCCAGAACACATGTATTTAAAATTCTTAACACCACTTACACCATCTGTGAAGAAAATTGTGAATCTTCTTCATGGGTTCAAGTAAGTTTATAAACCAAGAAATATAAATGTATTATTTAGTCACTGTGGATCATAACAGCATGGCATCACATCTTACCAGAAGTGACTGTGAAGGATTTTAAGGAGTGCCATATATCCAATGGAAAGGTTGAGACTGATGATGATGATATATTGTGGAATGGCAGTGAAGAGGATGGGAATGTTAAGAGTTAGTGTGAGGAAGATTAAGGCACTGACTGTGAAGATGGATACACTGACACCGATTGGTAAAGGTAGAAAGAATCTGACATGCTTTGTATATTAAGGATATGCAATTAATAGTAAAATATTTTTCTTAGCAGCCTGTTGTTTGGAGGTCGTCATAGATTTGGATAAACATATTTTTCCTTGGCAGACATGTTTTATTTGGTGGGGTAATCTTAGAGTCATCTTGCATTCAGGTAAATGCAGTATGGGATAATACAGAATTTAGGTTTACAATACAGTGCTTTGTGTTGCTGTTCCTGTCACTTTACCATAATAGCTTCAGATTTTCGATTTCTGAATGGCCTTAATTACAGATTTTTCCCATCAACAGTCATTTATTTTACGCATGCATACCACATCCCAACCACTTTTAACTGTGATTATTAATTGTAATAATGTATGTATAAATCTTGAAGTTCTGTGAGAGAAACCCCTTTTTTTAATTTTATTTTACAGGAAACCAATTTTAAAGAACCATTACGGATATTCTCAGAGTCAGAGTTAGACTCATTCAATCTCCATTACTACTCTGCGGAAGTACACAGGGCTGCATTTGTCCTGCCACGATTTGCTAGAAAGGCCCTGGATGAGGTTATCGCTAACTACCGTGATGAGGTGAACAATGGTGACCGCTAAACAATCTCAGTATTAATATTGGATAGGAAGAATGTATCCTATCCTTTAACATTGTGAACACCTTTATAATTCTTACACAGAGCATGACATACCTTGGCAAATGACAATATTTTTGTTCAGTCTGAACTCGCACAACCTGACGTGACGTGTTGGTTTCAGTTCCTCAGTAACTGGCTTTACTTGAATGAACATGTAAACCTTGTATGTCGAAAACAAAATGAAATATCCTTTATATAATTTAATTTTATATAACTGTACAATATGCTGCTGATGTGCAGAAGTGGTGACTTTACACTGAATGCTTCCAGTATCTTGTTCAAGTAGTGAGAAAATGTGTTGATTGTTCTTGAATTTTTACAGCTGTCTCTTAAATTAGAAGCATTAAATTTATAAAAATATCACAGAGATATTTTCTGTGCTTTAATTCATACTAAAACTGGAGTTTTCAGCTGCTTGGATTGTCATAATTAATAATATCGAGGTTTAACTAATACTGACGTAAAAAAGTCCAAAATTGATACAGATTAGCTCTTTCTGTAGTAACAGAAGAATTACCCCAACTGCTGGTCAGGACTTAAGAGCATACTAGAGAGATACAGACCAGCATATATCATTTCAACAGAAAACTCATGCTGAGAGAACTGTATTTATGTACTCATACAACATGCTTATATTGTACATTTGTAGTCTGAAGATGGGTGTGCAGTGTGGGTGGAGATCAGACCATCTGTGTTCATGAAACATTAACAAAATCTGTACCCTTTTCTATTACACTTCAATATATGAAATCTCATCCACTGATGAGACCGTGACAGTGTTACTGTACTCGGATGGTGGATATAAATATTATAACGAACACACAACGGAGTATTTCAGTGCAGACTTCTACCATGCAAATTTCAGGGATTTTTACATAATAGTAGCTTCTGATGAGACAAATTTTTATATTGATGTCCATCCACATCTCCGAGAGAAATATCATATTTAGTGAAGCATTTCACATTGTTTTCCTATTTCAAGAAACACATATCTCAATACTGGACCACATGTGCTCTTTTATCTAATATATTTATTCTCCTTTTTTGTTGTTCCTACACTACGTTTCAAGCCAGTATGATCTTTAAACATGTTCTGGCCTTTTGAAGTTTAGTGCCTTGTGTCAACTACGCAGTCAATATTAGTTTAAAATACAGTGTCACTCATATGCAAATTACATGTTCAAGTGCAGACACAGGAATCTTTTAGGTACATTTGTTCACATTGAGAAGCCCATCCTGTCCTCACAAAGCAGCAAGCCTGACCACAATACCAGGGTGCTGATAAGTCCTTAACCCGACCAGGAAGGAAACAAGCTCAGAAGCATGTCAGGGGCCTGCGCAATTTCAAGAACATCGAGACATGAGCTGTCATCAAGTTTTTTTTCCTGCAAGGCAAGGTGCCGAAGGAAATTCACGCCATTCTAGCAGAAACATTAGCTTGTTTCCTTCCTGATTGGGCTAAGGACTTATCAGAACACCTGTAAAAATGACACCCAGTGTCCATTCAAATATACAGATATATGTAGCACTGTTAGCAGATACACACATTTGTAAGCAAGACCACCTTCCTTTGAAGATTAACAGTTGGTGTGCCAACATAGTTGAAGACTGTATCTTGAATATCCTTGCCTTGTAAACATTGGTTTATAGCAAATGGTGAAGTTGATACTGCCATTCCAACTATCACAAAGTTTCATTATACTCCGCTCAATAATGATACAATAAAACTGCACCCTGGGAGGGGTGAGATTTTACGCACCTGTCTAAACTGGTCCTGGAGCCCACCCAGACTCCTGTACAATGAGTACCAGATCTCTTTTCCACAGGTAAAGTGGCTGGGGAATGGCATTGACCGCCCACCCCCATCTAGCACTCAGGTGAAAAGAAATAGTAGTGCTATACCTCTTCTCCCCCTTTGGGCCTTCATGGTCTGTTCTAGGGTGAACTTTTTACTTTTTAATAATACAAGAAAATAATATTTAGTATGAGAGCAAAAGCTTAACCTTTTGGAGACTTAAAATTAATAAAAATAATATGCAACAGTTCAGTTTGTACCTCACAGCCAACACATTGTGTGTCCATTATGAAGTCTGAGTTATAGTACTGTTTGTTGTGAGAATCACAGAGAACACATAAACCCTTTGAGGGGAAATGCAGACAGTTCTTTAATGTTAACCTTTTACAGGAACAAAATATGTTAGATTTATGAAACAAACTGCATTTTGAAGAGGAAAAAACGGAGAGTATATACCATGTTTAAAATATTCAGTACCTCTATTTGTTGAATAATTATATAAAATGCAACGTTTAGAGGTTAGCGGTGCGGTATGACCACTATAGTCGTCATTAGGCGTCAAAGGGTTAAACATGGTTGTGTATATATTAAGCACTGAATGTTAAAGCATGAAACAAGCCCTACTTGATTCAAAGTAAATACAAGGATGCTGAAGTGCACTATAACTGTTAAGAGCATGAAGAGCATGTCATTGCACCCCATATGGTGTCATTGACTATCACCATAAATGCCACAGGATAATTATTAGTATCACCTTCCACATGGTGTCACATTCACATTTAATAATTTCTTCATTACCAGCCTTTCTAATGCCCTGGCCTTCATAACCAACAATCAATAGCAGAATCCAAGCTTTCTTCACTGCTGAGATCAAACCCCACCACTGGGCATGATCCTTAACCAATTACACCACCTCTTCTTGTGACTACTTATCCCCCCCCCCCAATTACCCA
>Ga0123357_10000179_pt1 | contig 58420 bp, 41 predicted proteins | sample TergutEmb28metaG_FD_89873 | JGI IMG/M metagenome (GOLD analysis project Ga0123357, IMG submission 89873) | Embiratermes neotenicus P4 segment gut microbial communities from Petit-Saut dam, French Guiana - Emb289 P4 | ecosystem: Host-associated > Arthropoda: Insects > Digestive system > Gut ...
CTTGTCGGTCTTCTCGGCGCCCGCGTCTTTCTTTTCCATCTCGCCGCTGGTCAGCGATGTCTGACCACCATCTTTCTTCTCCATCTCATCGCTAGTCGCCGAAGTCTGACCGCCATCTTTCTTCTCCATCTCGCCACTGGTCAGCGACGCTCGACCAGCCCCTGGCGGCTCAACATTATTCGGCGGAGGCTGAACATTCGGATGCTCGAGTCGCGGGATCTCCGGCGCGCGAACCACCGGCGTTTGAATGTGACGACCGCGCGCAAAGTAAGAAAACCCGCCAATGACCGCCGCACCAAGAGCAAGCGCACCAAGAATTGGAGCCCACGGCGTTCCACCACGATGTTGGGGCGGAACGGCCGTAACGTCGTCTTCTTCATGCGGTTGCTTTACGCCGCGCCCTTGCGCAATGCTGACGTGAGGCTCGGAAACTTCCGCGTTCTTCCCACCAAGCGCGGAAATGTTGTGAATGCCAAGCGTGTTCGCGAGACCCGAAGGTAGGCCCGGGTGCCCGAGAATCGACTTTTTCTGACTCATCAAGAACTCGGACAATCCAGCTGGGCCAAGTCCTTTGGTCGCGACGTGTTTCGCGAGCATGCCTGCAACGAGCGGGGAGAGAAAGCCCATGATGCCCGCGGCCGATTCGCGGCGAATGCCGTGCTGCTTTGCGAGCATATCGGTGATGCGGCCACCGGTGTCGCCGAGCATGCCCGCGCCGAGACGGCTGCCAGAAGCAATCGTTGACCTCGGATCGGACATGTCCCCGATACTCTTGTGATCTACATCTTTTAGGCTCGATAGAAGTCCGGTTGCGCCGGAGGTCGACGAACCTCGGTGCATGAGTCCTGCCATGATTGACGGGACGGCCGACGAAATCACGCCGCTCGTTTTGGCTGGGGTTTCACCGATGGATCCGGCGACTTTGCCGACGACATCGGGAGACAACCGGGACTCAATGCTCTCAATCAAACTATCGGTCATAGGGACCCTCCTTTCCGATTTTCCAATTCATCAAAACACCTGCGGCACGGGCGCTCGTTCGCAATGGCCATGCCCGCTCATGCCCGCGCGTCAGCTCCAAGCTAGACCGCTTTCAAGCTGACGCGATTTCGAGGCGGGGCAGGCACGGGGGACTGCCCCTACAACCAAGCAAACGCACATTCGTAGGGGCGGCCCCCCGTGGCCGCCCTTTACACATCGAAAGGGGAAGGTGATCCCAGAGCGCTCGCGTGGGACATCATGCCTCGACGCATGACCCTGGACGCTTTCTCGACGCTTTCGCCGGCTAGCCGGCGCGCCGCGTGCATTGGTCGCCGCACTCACACTGCACTCGACAAGATCCGCGTTTCAGCCCGGCGGGAAAGCCGCCGCAAGCGGGAGCGGCAATAAGGAAGGAGATCTCATGAAAACTGTAGTCGGAATGTTCAATACGACGGGTGAAGCACAGCGCACGCTCGACGAGCTAATCCAGATTGGATTCGGTCCAAAAGACATCAGCGTCATCACCAACCTCTCGATGCAGCGCGCGTTTGGCGGGCGCACGAACCTGGCGGCCATCGACGCGCCCGACATCGGCAAGATCGCCGCAAGCGGCCCGGTCGCCGATAACCTCCGGCAGACATCGAGCAGCAACGGCGGCCTTTCTGGAACGCTGCAATACTTCGGGCTCTCTCCGAAGCTCGCGGATCATTATGCGCGAGGCGTTCAGCACGGCGAAACACTCGAAACACTGACCGTGGACGACAAAGACGCCGATCGCGTGGTCGCTGTCATGGAGCGGCACGCGCGGACCGAACAAGACCTTGCCGCCAAAGCCGCGGCCGATGCAAGCGGAGCTTCGGCAGCCAAGCAAGCGAGCGCGCCCATCGCGCCGCCTTCCGGCTCTTCAGAGCCAACACGGTCAGGCAACACGGCGCAAGCGCGCAGCAATACCTCTGGCACCGAAGACGAGGAGCGCCGCATTCCGATCATGCGCGAAGAGCTTCGCGTCGGAAAACGCGAGGTCGAGCGTGGCGGAGTGCACGTCAGTGTCCACGTCAAGGAGACGCCGGTTTCCGAACGCGTGAACTTGCGCGAACAGCACGTCGAGATCGAGCGGCGCCCGGTTAGCCGAAGCCCGCAAGCAGGCGAGGGATCATTCAAGAGCGAAGAACTCGAGTTCAAAGAGTATGGCGAAGAAGCGATGGTCCAGAAAGACGTCCGCGTTGTCGAGGAGGTCATCGTGCACAAGCGCACGAGCGGCCGCGACGCGATCATTGCGGACAACTTGAAGAGCACCGAAATCGACGTGAGCTCAATGAGCGGCTTCGATCGCGGCTACTACAAGAAGTACTTCGAAAGCGCGAACCAGCAGGGATCGTTCGACGAGTACCTGCCCGCCTACGAAGCTGGTCACAAGCTTCGCGGCGCAAAGGGAAACCGCTGGGAAGACGTTGAAGCATCGGCACGCAGCACATGGGAGGCCTCACGCCCGGGCACCTGGGACCGCTACAAGGACAGCATCAAGTACGCCTGGACACGCTCGCGCAGCTCCTAACAAGGCCACCTAGTGTAGGTAGGGGCGGGCCATACGCCCCTACCCGCTCGCGCAGCGCCTAACGCGGGCCGTCCCGTTACGCTATGATATTCTTGTATATTCTTGCGTGCGCGAAAATGACATATTGTCGCGCACGCGAGGTGGCAACGTGACGGCAAATCAATTCGTGCAGTGGGGCGCTCCTTGGCTTGTAGCGCTCGTGGCCTCGGCGTTAGCGATCGCCTGCGGCGGGCAATCCACACCGGTCAAAGACACCACGCATGTCGAACCCGCCGCTGTCGTACCACGCGAGGTTCACGAACAGATCACGCCGCACACGTGCCCGGCGCGCCGCAAGCTCGCCGAGCTGCTCGGCCACACATCGACGCCGCCTACGCCTACCTCGGAACGGGCGGTGGATTCAGCACCGCCACCACCAAGCACCGTTGGCACCACAAAGATTGCCGCAAATCAAGCCTACCGCACCGTGGCTCCGGCAACGGTGCTCATTCGCACGGACGATGGAATAGGCACGGGCGCCGTCATTGATCCGAGAGGCTACATCCTCACCAACTACCACGTCATTGCCGACGGTCGAAAAGAGGACTTCGTCATCTCCGCCAACGTGACGTTCGGCGATCTGACGCCGACCGGTCGCATGGCTCGGCAGGAGAAGACCTACGAGGCTGTTGTGGTGAAGGGCGACCCGATCCGCGACATGGCGATCCTCAAGCTCAAAGAACCGCCGCCAAATCTCACCGCGGTAAAGCTCGCGAAGTCTGCGCCACAGATCGCCGAGAAGGTGATCTCTGTCGGGCATGCTGGCATCGGTTTCTTGTGGGCGGCAAAAACCTGCAGCATTGCCAGCGTCGGAGAGCGGCAGCACGACACGAGCCGCCTCGCAGCATTCGACTGTTCGAACCCGGACCCTTCTTTGAGCAAGAAGGAGGCAGCGCGCTTCAAGGAACGTTGCGACGAGACGAAGAAGGCGATAACCGAGGCCTACGCGGCGATCACGCAGGGCGTTGCGATTCAGACGGACTGCGCGATCACGCACGGCGATAGCGGCGGTCCGCTCGTCAATACCGCCGGCGAAATGGTGGGCCTGAACCAGAGCATCTCGGCGGACATCGCAACTGCGGCCTTCCACGTACACGTCGACGAGATCCGCGATTTCATTTCGAAGTACCCGGAGGACGGCGTAGCGATCGTCCCCGATCCGTTCTGCGACGGCGGATCGAACACCACGCTCGAAGACATCGATCTCGACGGCATTCCGGATACCGTCATCAGTAAGGGCTCGTCGGAAGTCTTCGGGGGCTTCGATCGATGGTCGCTGCTCATCGATCTCGAACAGACGCATTTCGCCAGAATGCAGAAGAACGGAACGGGCGACGTCACCGAGCCCTTCAAGGGACAAATCGCGGTGCTCAACGTCAACAAAGCAACGTACGTCTGGTACGAAACGAGTGGCGATAAGCACTTCGATCTGCTCCTTGTCGACAAGGACAGTGACGGTCAGCCGGAGCAGGCCTTCCGTATCGACGAAAACGGCAAGCTGAAGGAAGACAAAAAGGCGCTGCCAAAGCACGATCTCAGTGCGAAATTCGTGGAAAACTCGGCGCTGCATGCGCGTCTCGGGAAAATCGCAACGACCCTCGGCGGAATGAAGTACGTCTCGGCGAAGACCGCGGCTGCATCGAAAGAGCAATTGTCCCTGCCAGACCCGATCCTTGGCGGCGGCACGCAGGGCCGCGCGATCGACTCCGACGGCAACGGCAAGGCCGACTCCGCCATGATGCGCGGCGCATTCAGTCGAGCGCTTCTCATCGACGCAGACGAGGACACGCTAGGATCGCTGAAGTCTGGCGACTCGGTCGACGACCTGGTCAAAACGAAGAAAGTCGACGCGGAGATGTCGATCGTGAGCCAGGGCAACAACGTTTGGGCGTTCTACGACACCGACAACGACGCGAATTTCGACCTCGTGCTTATGACGACGAATGGAACATTCTTCACGACGAACGCATGGCGGCTCAGTAGCAACGGCGAAAGAACGCCGGCACCCGATCAGATCGGCCGCAAGATGCTCCGTCCAGGCCTTTTGCCCGCGTTCCCTCGCGTAGTAGCGGCGCTTCGCAGCCTTGGCGCCGACGTCGCAACCGACGAGGCCATGGGCTCGCTTCCCGATCCACGCATCTCTCCGAAGGCCCGGTTTCGCGTCCACGAGCTCAAAGGATTCCCGGCCACGACAATGATCGAGGCGACAGAAGGAAACACGACGGCGATCCTCATCGACGTCGATCACGACACGAAGATGCCAAAGGCGGCGAAAACGGCACAAACGACGAACGCGGCGAAAACGGTGAACACGAAAGGCGGGATCGACGAGAGCAAGCTCAGCGAGCTTGTCGCGAACGGGAAGTTCGATGCCGAGATTGCAATCGTCCAAAAAAGCGGGCAGGACGGCGTCGACTACGTCTATTACGACACCGACAACGACGGGAAGTTTGACTTCGTCCTCTTGTCCCCGAGATCGGCGAAAGAAGCAACGCAGGCTTACCGCCTCAAGACCCCAACCGACACAAAGATCGAAGCCGACCCGGCCGCCGTCGCCGGCAGAATGTTGCGCTACAAAACGATCTTCAAAAATAAGGCCCTGGGCCTGAAGTGGAAGGCAATCGCCACGAAAGCCTTCCAAAGCACCGTCATCGAAGAGTAAGGGCCGTTACACGAGCACGAAGGATGCGCCGTCTTCACACGGGTGTTGTGTGGCTCGTGTTGGCAGCGTGCGCGCATCCAACAACCGATGGCATGACCAATGATGCGAGCGCGGCGAACGCGAACGAAGACGGCGCTGCGCAAGTCATAGAAGGCTCGCAAGCCGTGGAAGCTTCGACAGCTGTGGCAAGAAAGGCGAGCAGCACGCTCGATCGCTTTGGCACGGAGCACGTCACCGAGCGCGGCGATCGTGAACTATGCACTGGCATCGGCAGCAAACACATTGCCGATCGCGATCTGCGCACCTCGTTCATCGACGGAAATGACTTGCTCGCCCTGGTGAATCGATCGCCAACGGGCGCGCTCGCACCATCGTTCGCGCCGTCGGATCTCGTGGAGATCGGTTCGACCAACGTGAACAGAGCCATGGGGCCGCGCGATTGCGACAAGACGCCTTGCCTTCGCAAAGAGGCAGCAAGTGCTCTCGACGAACTCATGCGAGAAATGAAACAACGTGGCTTTGCCGGCAAAGTGCAGTCGGCCTTTCGAAGCTACACGGCGCAGTGCAGAACGTTTCTGCATTGGGCCGAAAAAAGCTCGTTTTGCGACGCCACCGAGCAGAGCGCGCTGCCCGGCCACAGCCAACATCAGCTCGGCACCACGGTCGACATGTTCACAGAAGCGTGGGCGAAAGACGCGCGCGGCGTTTTTCGAGACGGATTCGGTTGCACACCCGCCGGGCAATTCTTGCGAGAGCACGCGTGGAACTACGGCTTCGTGATGCCCTACCCCTTGCACCCGGACGATAGACACCCAAAGCGAAGTTGCGTCCCGCGTTCCGACATTGCTGTCAGCATCAACCCGAAAACAGGCTACCGCTTCGAGCACTGGCATATTCGCTACGTTGGCAAAGATGCTGCCGCGCGTTTCAACCAAGCCCTGTTGGCGAGCGGCCCCGGCACACCGAACGAGCTCACGGTGGAACAGTGGCTCCGGCGCGAGAAGGCGCTCGATGGCCCCGACACCGAACTGCCGGTGTGCGATGGGTGCAATTGCGGTGCGTGCGCAACACTCGCGGAGCCTGGGCAGAGCGTTTGTGACAAGAAGAACCATGCAACGGCAACACAGGCAACGCATGCAACTCATAGAAACGGCGCGCTTTTTCTCGACAATCATGGCCGTCCTCTGCCAGCCGCAGGCGCGCCGGTGTTGAAGGACGCCAAGATTGGCCGGACGCGAACGAATCGAGACGGCTCGCGCACGTCGCACACGTCCGTTATCGAGATCGCACTCGATGTGCCTGAGCACGTCCTGACGCAGCCGCCCATTTTCGGCCCGGGCATCCAGGCATATATGCATAATGCAACTTTTGAGACTTTCGCCCCCTACTCTGCGACGTCGCCTCGTGCGTTCCCGCCGCTAGCAGGAACATGGTCGATTGGGATCGAACCCGTGCCCAACACCATGGCCATCGCATGGCCATGGCGAGCGGCCATCGCCGCGCCGGAGCACGGCATGACGTACAACCGCGCCAACGTGGTTTTACCGGCCCAAGGAGGCTCGGTAACCATCGCCATTGGGATCGCGGACACCGTCACACGCGTTCGGGTGGTGCTCCTCGAGGGTGGTGTTGCGAAAGGCGAACCGTTGCTTATCAACGCACAATAGGGCGCGATGAATCGCGCCCCTACCGGGAAAAAACGAAATCGGCGTAGTCCGCCGCACTTTCGCTCTTCGTATCGTCGCCGTCGGTCATGATGGCAATGCCTTTGAAATCTGGAACGTCGGCATTCGCATCACCACCAGCAAAGTGACGGCGAAACTCGCCCGGCAAGTCGATTGACTCTGAGCGCCATTCGAGCGGCGCCCCCACTTCTTGCACCACGGTGTCTTGGGCAACCAGCGGGTTACGCTTCTTGTCGCAAAGGGCGCCTTTGGTTCCTACGGTGGTCCACACGTACTTGATTGTGTACCAGCGTAACGCGCGTTTCCATGTAAGATACACAGTTGCAGCCGAGTCGCGTTTGCCAGAAGTGCAGCCATCGCCGCCTTGTGGAAGCGTGATCGCTCGCCATCGCCACGTGAGCGAGCGAACCTTCGCAGCGTCGCTGTCGGGGATTTGGAATCCGAGCACGACGGTTGCAAGCCCTGGATGATACTCACCGCGCACGAACGAAGTCTGGCCCTCGGTCATTATGCGGTAGTAGTTGACGGGCCCTGACTCGCGCTCAACGACGCGAAAGTCTTTTGGCGCTACGGCAATCGTGCCTGGCTGCACGGCCGAGGCCGAACTTTCGCCAGACGACACGAGCATCGCGAGACCAAAACTGCACGTGAGCACGCCAACGCAGCAGGCGGAACAGGGCGACTTCATCGTGGGGCACAATACCTAAATCGGTTGACGGTGCTCGATTTCGGGCGGCACCTTGAAAAACGCATTTCGATCGGGACTGTTGTAGCTTGCCCAATCTGGCGACCACGGCACGAGCGTGGCTCCACCCATGCCGTCGAACGAGATGGAGAGCGCCATGGGTGTAACCTCGCGGTACGTGCTGCCCGCTGGCAGATCGGCGTTGTCACGCCCGCCCGCAGAAAATAAGGTGAAAACGCGTGGGCCCTCATCGTCGTCGTAGGACGCCGAAAAACCAGACAGAACTTTCTCGTGACCACGCACCATGGTGTGCGCAGAAATGCGCTGCATGAATGCACGGAACTGCATGCGCCCAAACGCAAAGCGGGATGCTTGATCTTGCAAGGTTGCCGGAATGACATCGGCGACGCTTGGATCGCTCCACATCATTTGAAAACGCATGTCGGCGTCATTCAAACTGGAGAGATCCTTATATCGTTCTTTCATCAGTCGATCTTTCGGAATGCCGCCGTGAACGAAAAAGAAGCGGTCGAACAAAAGCGCCGTTGGCATTTGCTCGAACAGCAATTGGTAGTGACGGAAGACATCGACCGGCACAAGAGGCTTGAGCGAATCGATGGCTTCGGCGGGAATGACGCCGCCGAAAACCATGCCATTCACTTCCACGTAGTACTCATGGTTGCCGCGTAAAACCACGACGTGATCGGGGGCGGTCACGAGGAGCTGCAAAACCGTGCGAAGCACGCCGTTCAAGCTGAAAAGCCCGCGATCGATGTAGTCTCCAAGGAGCACGAGCAATGGGTAAGGCTGCGTTTTATCCCGACGGTAGGCGTCGACGCGCTCGAAGAATTTCGACTGGAGCAGCGTTGCCTTGAGAATGCTGTAGCAGCCATGCAAATCGCCGAGCACCGTGAGCTCGTAGCGCTCGCCGGGCTTCGGCATGCGCGCATAGATGTAGCCATCAAGAAAGGGTTCGGTCCCGGCTAGGTCTTTGATGCTCGCCTTTCCAGCCAGGCGACCGCGCCCCGCGCTCCTCTGCTGCTCGAGAACGCTGAGCGCCTGGTCGATGAGCCGGCGGTCGGCGGCAACCTGACGAGTGATCTTCTCTGGGTCGCGTGAGAAGTGGAATTCGAATGGCTTGAAAAAGGGATGATCCGCAGTCGAACGCTCGCACGGGCGCGCCGCGCTTACGGTGATTTTGCTTCTATCCGCATCCACGTCGTCGATGGACTCGACGCCGAAGTCGGCCTCGAGAAGCTCTGCGAGCTCACCTCGGAACTGAACCTCGGCGGGGTGCGCGACGCCGTCGGCGAGCAAGAGCGTGTCGATGAGATCCATGAGCTCTTCTTGACCTTGCCTGTCGAAGCTCTGGAAGATTTCGAAGCACCGAACCTTCAAGCGCGCGTGCACGAATGCCTTCGGATCTTCGTCGGACGAGACGCTTTCGGTGAAGAGCTCGTGGACGCTCTCGTCAATGCCCTCGAAAACCTCGTGAAAGTGTTTTGTGTATTTTACAATGATATCGCGGCGCACGGAATCAGAAGCGTCCGGCATGGCAGCGACTACGCGGTTGGTGATGAGCCGCTCGATGGTCCGCCGAACAAAGCTTTTCTCGGTCGCGTCGAAATCGCCGTCGATGTACCCGAAGGTCACGAGATAGAAAATCACCGCGCGCATTTGCTGCTCGGCACGGTTCCCGTCGTCGCTAAAGGTGATCATCGCCTGGCGACCATACCTGCTGCGGCTACTTCGCGTCGCGTTTTTGCGACCCCGCTTTACTCCGCGCGGTGATTTGCCTTCAAGAACGCAGCGAAGAGTTCGTCAGTCGCGACAGGTGGTGTCATGCGACCGGCAACGACATCCTCCTCGATGGACACGAGCCTGCGCATCACCTCGGGATGCGTGCGAAACGTTCGGTCAAGACGCTCACCGATGAGCGACCACATCCACGCACGTTGCTGCTCGGCGCGCATTGCCGCAAGCTCGCCCGATGCCGTGAGTGTTTGCCGGTGCTCCTCGATGATCTCCCAGAGTTCGTCGAGACCTTCACCCGTCAAGCCGGAGATCGTGACGGCGCGCGTTGGCCAGCTCTGTCTTCGGCGTGGCAGATACCGAAACGCAGCGCGGAGTTCGGAGAGCGCTTTTCGGGCATAGGGGACGGCGGCGCCATCGCACTTGTTGACTCCGATGGCGTCGGCGAGTTCGAGGATGCCTTTCTTGATGCCTTGAAGCTCGTCGCCCGCGCCGGGGAGCGCGAGCACCAAGAAGAAGTCGACCATCTCGCTCACCGCGGTTTCCCCCTGACCGACCCCGACGGTCTCGACGAGGATGACGTCGTAGCCCGCGGCCTCGCAGAGGAGCATCGTTTCGCGTGTGCGCCGGGCAACGCCGCCCGGGGTGAGACCGCTCGGTGATGGACGAATGAAGGCGTTCGGTTCGAGCGCGAGACGGCTCATTCGTGTCTTGTCACCCAAGATCGAGCCACCAGAGACGGAGCTCGATGGATCGATCGCGAGTACGGCGACCTTCTTGCCTAGCGCGAGCAGGCGAGTGCCGAACTCGTCGACGAAGGTGCTCTTGCCAACGCCCGGGACGCCGGTCACTCCAACGCGACGAGCACCGCCCGTCTTCGAGAGCAGACGCGTGAGGAGCGCTTGCGCGAGCGCTGCATCTGTGCTGCTCGTGCTTTCGATGAGGGTAATCGCTCGCGCGACAATGGCGCGATCGCAGGCAAGAACCCCTCGCTCGTAGTCGTCGAGCGATAGCCGCGGAAGCTTCATCTGCCTTCTCGATGGTCAAGCCGATCGAGCATGGCCCCAGCCGATTGTGCGATCACCGTCCCAGGACCGAAGATCTCCGCGGCCCCTGCCTCGCGCAGTGCAGGGTAGTCGTCGGGCGGAATGACACCGCCGACAACGATGAGAATGTCGGGACGGCCCAGCGCCGCGAGCGCTGCGCGAAGCGCAGGGACGAGCGTAAGGTGTCCAGCAGCGAGCGAGCTCGCACCGACGATGTGGACGTCGTTTTCGACCGCAGCCCGAGCCGTTTCTTCCGGCGTTTGAAAGAGCGGACCAATATCGACGTCGAAGCCGAGATCGGCATATGCGGACGCAACAACTTTCTGGCCGCGATCGTGTCCGTCTTGCCCCATCTTCGCGACGAGGATACGCGGCCGCCGGCCTTCGCGATCGAGAAACGCCTTGGTTCGCGCCCGCACGCTCCTGACAGTCTCGGAGGTCTCTCCCACCTCGCCAGCGTATACACCGGAGATGGCGCGGATATCGGCTTGATGACGCCCCCAAACCTTTTCGAGCGCCAAGGAGATCTCTCCAACGGTTGCGCGGGCTCGGGCGGCGGCAACTGCGAGTTCGAGGAGGTTACCCCGGGCCCCGCCCGCGCAGGCGGTAAGCGCGTCGAGCGTCCGTTGGCATGCAGCGCTATCGCGCTCGCGGCGCAATCGTTCGAGGCGTTCGATCTGCGTTCGTCGCACGGCGTCGTTGTCGACCTTGAGCACCGGTACGACTTCTTTGTCTTTCGGGCGATAGCGGTTCACGCCGATGATCGCTTGCCGCCCTGAATCGATGCGCGCCTGCGTTCGTGCCGCGGCCTCCTCGATGCGGAGCTTTGGAGTGCCCGTTTCGATCGCCTTGACCATCCCGCCGAGGCCCTCGATCTCGTCGATGTGTGCGCGGGCGCGCGCGGCGAGATCGTGCGTGAGGCGCTCGACGTAGTAGCTGCCACCCCAGGGATCGACCGGATAGCCCGTGCCCGACTCGAGCTGGAGTTGGAGCTGCGTATTGCGCGCGATGCGCGCTGAAAAGTCCGTCGGCAGCGCGAGCGCCTCATCGAGCGAATTGGTATGGAGGCTCTGCGTATGCCCCTGCGATGCTGCCATCGCCTCGATGCATGTGCGCACCACGTTGCAATAGACGTCCTGGGCGGTGAGCGACCAGCCCGAGGTCTGGCAGTGGGTGCGAAGCGCGAGGCTCTTGGTGCTCTTTGGCGAGAAACGACTCACGAGCTCCGCCCAAAGCAGGCGCGCGGCACGGAGCTTGGCAACCTCCATGAAGAAGTTCATGCCGATGGCAAAGAAGAAAGACAGACGCGGTGCAAAAGCGTCGACGCTCATGCCAGCGGAGATTCCGGTGCGTATGTACTCGACGCCATCGGCAAGGGTGTAACCGAGCTCGAGATCGGCGGTCGCTCCAGCCTCTTGCATGTGGTAGCCGGAAATCGAGATTGAATTGAACTTCGGCATCTTCTGCGCGGTGAACGCGAAGATGTCGGCGATGATTCGCATCGATGGCGCGGGCGGATAGATGTAAGTGTTCCGCACCATGAACTCTTTGAGAATGTCGTTCTGGATCGTGCCCGTGAGCTTCTCTAGCGGGACACCCTGCTCTTCGGCGGCAACGATGTAGAGCGCAAGAATCGGCAACACGGCGCCGTTCATCGTCATCGAGACGCTCATCTTGTCGAGCGGGATGCCGTCGAAGAGCAAGCGCATGTCGAGAATGGAATTGATCGCAACGCCGGCCATACCGACGTCGCCGACGACACGCGGGTGATCGCTGTCGTAGCCGCGGTGGGTGGCGAGATCGAAGGCGATGGAGAGCCCCATCTGCCCGGCAGCAAGGTTTCGGCGATAGAATGCGTTCGATTCCTCCGCCGTGGAGAAGCCGGCGTATTGACGGACCGTCCATGGCTTCTGGACGTACATCGTTGGGTACGGCCCACGCACGAACGGCGGGAACCCCGGGAACGTACCGAGGTGCGTGACATCCGCGAGATCTTCGGTGCTGTAAAGAGAGCGCAGTGAGATTCGCTCCGGCGTGTCCCATTCTGGGCCTTCGACAACGGGAGCACGAGGCGTGGTCGTGCGCGAAGGCACTGCGTCGAAATCAAGAAGCGCGAAGTTCGGTAGAAGGCTCATCGAGTGGCCTCGTTTCGAGTTGTGGCGGTGAAGCGACCAAAGATCTCTACAAGCATTACAAAGACATCGCAGCCAACGAAGATGAAACCGTCGACGCCAGCTTTGCGGAGATCGGCTTCCAGCGCCCCAGGCCGCCCAGCGAGCAGCACGCACGGGACTCCGCGCGCTTTGAGCTCGGAAGCACGCGCGGCCGCTTCCTCGGCGTAGCGTTCGTCTGTTCCGCAGAGGCAGACCACTGTGGCTGGCTCCGCCGCCTCCGCTGGCTCTACCGAAGATACCTCGCGGCTCAAGATCCCCCCGGCGGCAAAAAAGTTCGCAGCAAATCCTGCGCGTGCCCGCGACGACGCGAACGAGCCGAGTGTAAGAAGAAGGATTTCGGGCTTGGGTGTCAACGCTTCAGCGCGAGAACGAAGTGCCTCAAAAAGCGAAGCGTCTCGATGGATCGGCAGGGCCCCCTTCTCCGGCGTCTGTTCGGTCATGGGCGGGACCGTATAAGGCAGCTTCTCTTCAAGGAACGCGAACTCCGACACGCCGAGGATGGGCAGCTTTCGCTTTGCGATCTGATCGAGGCGCTTTTCCCACTTGGCCTCGAGCCTCCTGCGCAGCTCGCCGCTTTCGAGCTGTTCGGTGATGCCACCGTTCTTGCACAAGTCTTGGAATCTCACCCACGCCTGTCGAGCGAGGGTGTCGGTGAGCGTGTCGAAGTAGTACGAGCCGACAGCTGGATCGCTGACCTTTCCGAGTGCGCTCTCCTCCCGCAACACGAGCCCCGTATTGCGCGCGACACGCCGGCTGAACACAGTGGCCGCCCCGGTAGCCTCGTCGAAGGCGGTCGGTGTCACGAGATCGGCGCCGCCTATCACCGCTGCGAACACCTGCGTCGTGACGCGAAGCATGTTCACCCACGGATCGCGCACGGTCAGCGTTTGCTCCGAACACACGGCGTGAACGAGCGTAGGCGCTTCGGAGGTGACGCCGCTCGCAACGAGCATCTTGGTGAAGCACACCCGAAGCGCGCGGAGCTTGCACATCTGAACGAACGTGTCTCGACCCACAGGCACTCGCAGCGCGATCGCAGACGACGCTTCGTCGGGCGTGAGGCCCGCCTCGATGAACGCTTCGAGATACGCGGCCCCGGTCGAGAGCGCGATCGCGATCTCGTCGGCCGCGTCGGCGCCCGCGTCGTGGTACGGCTCCGTTGAGACGCACGCGACGGCCGCTCGATGACCGCTGTCGCGCATGGCCACCGCAAGTTGACCGAGCGCGCCAAGATCCTTTTGGAGCGTTGCGAACGGTGCATGACCGCGGGCACGCCAAGCCATGGGATCGACGGCAAGGATCGCCCGGGGCGTGATGGCGGTGACGATCTCCGGACGCGGCACCTCGCTTGCTTCGAGCACGAAGGTCGTTCGAGCGAGCTCCTCACGCGCGATCTCGCTGTGGAGGTCGAGTGGCAACCACAGCGCGTCGGCGCCGTCCGCTACATCGGCGACGAGATCCTCGACCCGCGCGTCCGTCACGTGACGCATGCAGATGCGGAACGGCTCGCTCCGCACGCGTCTTGCCGACGCATCGAGGGAAGGCGCCGCAGTATAAAGCGGCGCGATCGGTATGCCGGCGATGGCTTCGTGGACAAGCGCCTTGTCGAACGGTTTGCCAGCGAGACCCTTTTCGACAAGCTCGCGCCATTTCGCAAACGTTACTTCTGGGAAGGATGGCTGCACGACGGTGTCAACTGCTCTTCCTACCGATGACTTCGGCGAACCGACTGTAGATCGCTTCAGCAAACAAGTCCTCAACCCATGGATCAGATGCAGGCGCGAACCCCGCACAACCCAACCATGTACGAGCTTGTGATCTTGTCAGACAAACGCTAACGTAAGGGTCATGGTCGATCCGAGCCACTCCGCCGAAGCTGCGCTTATGCTGGTAGGCGACCTCGCGCGCGAATCAGGCAAAACCGTCCGCGCCATTCACCTCTACGAAGAACTTGATTTGCTGCGCCCGGCCGGGCGCTCGAAGGGTCGTTACCGCCTTTACGGCCCCGATGCCCTGGTGCGCATCCGCTGGATCGGCAAACTTCAAGATCTCGGTTTCAGCCTTACCGACATCAAAGCCGTCGTTCGTGACATCCGTGACATCGAGAACGAAAGGCGCGGTTCGGCCTCCACGGCCATGATCAAAGTGCGTGAGGTATACACAAAAAAGCTCGATGAAACGCGCATGCAAATCGCTCGGCTCACAGCCCTAGAAGGCGAAATCTTGGCAAGCCTTCAATACCTCGAGGCTTGCCATTCGCGTTGCAAATCAGGTCGTGGGCTTCACACGTGCCAGGCTTGCAACCACCACCCCCGCGAACAAAAGGTGCCCGACCTCGTGGCCGGGTTCCGCGCATAACCCCGCCCCGTACCCCGTGCCCTAAAACCACGCCCTAAAACGCGAATAAGAGATCCATCGATGGCCGTCTCGCTTCCGATTTTTATGGATTACCAGTCGACTACTCCGGTAGACCCGCGCGTGCTGAGCGAAATGTTGCCGTATTTCACGCAGAAGTTTGGCAATGCAGCGAGCCGCAGCCACGTATTCGGCTGGCAAGCGGAAGAGGCCGTCGAATTCGCGCGCGAGCAAATCGCAACTCTCATCGGCGCCTCGAGTGCCAAAGATATTATTTTTACCTCGGGCGCCACCGAATCGGACAACCTTGCCATCAAGGGCGTAGCCGACTTCTACAAAGACAAGGGCGACCATGTCATCACAACAGCCACCGAGCACAAGGCTGTTCTCGACACCTGCAAGCGCCTCGAAAAAGACGGCTTCCGCGTGACCTACCTTGGCGTGGACCGCGACGGCCTCGTTGACCCAGACGACATCAAGAAGGCCATCACGAGCAAAACCATCCTCGTCAGCGTCATGCTCGCGAACAACGAAATTGGCACGGTGCAGCCGCTCGAGCCCATCGGCAAGATCACGCGCGAGCGCAATGTGCTTTTTCATACCGATGCCGTGCAAGGCATCGGCAAGGTGGACTTCGATGTTCAGAAAATGAACGTTGATCTTGCAAGCATTACAGCCCACAAAATGTACGGGCCAAAGGGCGTTGGCGCGCTTTTCATCCGGCGCAGCAAGCCTCGCGTTCGCCTCGTTTCGCAGATTGACGGCGGCGGTCACGAGCGCGGCATGCGCTCGGGCACGCTGAATGTCCCCAGCATTGTCGGCTTTGGCAAAGCCGCCGAGATCATGCGGCTCGAGGGCAAGGAAGAATCGAAACGCATTCACGCGCTGCGCGAGCGCCTTCGCACGAAGATCGCAAGCGCCCTCGAAGAGGTATACGTCAACGGGTCGCTAGAGCATCGGCTTGCCGGCAACCTGAACATGTCGTTTCACTTCGTGGAAGGCGAAGCCTTGATGATGGCTATCAAAAACGTGGCCGTGAGCTCCGGCTCGGCGTGCACGTCGGCAAGCCTCGAACCAAGCTACGTGCTGCGCGCCATCGGCGCACCCGACGAAACCGCGCACTCAAGCATCCGCTTTGGCCTCGGCCGCTTCACAACAAAAGAAGAGGTCGACTACGTGGCCGACCTTGTCATTCGGAAAGTCAAGCATTTGCGCGACATGTCTCCGCTCTACGAAATGCACAAGGAAGGCATTGATTTGAAAAGCGTCGCTTGGGCGCCCCAACACTAGTCACATTCGAGGGGAGCGCGGCCGCTCCCCTCGAGCTCCCCACCCAGAATTCAATACAACCGCGCTGAGCTAACGAGAAGAAATTATGGCTTACAGCGATAAAGTCATCGACCACGCAGAAAATCCGCGCAACGTCGGCACGCTCGACAAAAACGACCCTACCGTTGGCACTGGGCTCGTTGGCGCGCCCGCATGCGGCGACGTGATGCGTCTTCAAATCAAGGTTTCGGACGACGGCGTCATCGAAGACGCCAAGTTCAAAACCTTTGGTTGCGGCTCGGCCATCGCCTCTTCGTCGCTCGCAACCGAGTGGATTAAAGGCAAGAAAGTCGAAGAAGCCGAAAGAATAAAAAATGCCGACATCGTTGAGGAGCTAAACCTGCCGCCGGTGAAAATCCACTGCTCGGTTCTCGCCGAAGACGCCATCAAAAGCGCCATTGCCGATTACCGAGCGAAGCAAGCCGCCAAAAAATCGGAGCCACCCATAAGCGGCGAACCGGCGCGCTCCGTAAACGCGAACGCGAATCAATCATGATGAGTGAAGCCATGACCCATTCCACTTCTTTACCCACACAAGCGCAAAAGCAGCTTAGCATCACGATTACGCAAGGCGCAGTCGACGCGATTGGCGCGCAAATCGAAAAGCGCAATGTGCCAGGCACTTCACTTCGGGTGGGCATTCGCGGAGGCGGCTGCTCAGGCTTCTCGTACGTGATCGAATTTTTCGACGGCGAACCACTTGCCCGCGATAAAATTTTTGATTTCACGACGAGCGCAGGGCAACCGGTGCGCGTGGTAATCGATAGGAAAAGCCTTTTGTACCTGAATGGATCGACTCTCGACTGGGAAAAAACTCTCATGCACCAGGGCTTCAAATTCCGAAACCCAAACGTCACGGCGAGCTGCGGTTGCGGCACGTCATTCACAGTTTGATTCTTTCGCCACTTTTCGTGCGTAGGCCACCATGCTTGCCGACCCGTTTGCTACGCTCGGCGCCCCGTACCGATTCGATCTCGATCTTCCGGCCATCGAGAAAGTTCACCGCGAGCTGTCGCGGGCGCTGCATCCAGATAGGTTCGCACAGGCAGGTGCGAGCGAGCGGCGGGCGGCGCTCGAGAAAGCGGCAACGGTGAACGAGGCGTGGCGTGTTGTGCGCGATCCGGTCCGCAGGGCTGAAGCGCTGCTGGCGATTGGCGGCATCGCAGTCGGAGAAAACCGCGAACCGCAAGCATCGCCCGCGCTGTTGATGGACGTGCTCGAGCATCGCGAAGCATTGGCCGACGCACGTGCCAAGAACGACATGGTCAAGATTCGCGCGCTTCGAAGTGCTTTCGAAGCGCGCGAAAGGTCGGCCGAAGAAAAGCTTACCCAAGGCTTTGCACTCGCGTTCGCGGCAACGCAAAGCTCCCCTTGGCGCGAGCGTCGCGAGGCACTCGAGGCGATACTGCCCGCGCTTGGCGAGCTACGTTTTTTTAAGCGATTGCTTGGCGACGTGAGCGCCATCGAAGAGGAACAAGCGTGATGACGGATCTACTCGAAATCTTCGATCCGAAGGCGCCACCGCGAGCGATTGGAATCGATCTCGGAACGACGAATTCGATCGTCGCCTATGTGAAGAACGAAAAGCCATGCGCCGTCGTCGACTGCGACGGACAGGCGCTCTTGCCAAGCGTCGTTTTCTACGGCCATCAAGGCAACGTCGTAGTCGGTCGGAATGCGGCACTTCACGCGGCCGAAAGCCCACGCGAAACCATCGTGAGCGTCAAGCGCTTCATGGGTCGCGGCGCGGGCGATCCGGAAACCAAGCGGCTCGGTCCGTACGCTTTTGCGAAACCCAAGCCCGGCGATCCAAACACCATTTTTTTCGATGTGCACGGCAAGTCCATCACACCGGTCGAAGTCAGCGCCGACATCTTGCGCACGCTCAAGCGACTTGCGGAAGACGAGCTTCGAAGCATTGGCGGGGCTGTCATCACCGTGCCTGCGTACTTCGACGATGCGCAGCGCCAGGCCACGAAAGACGCCGGGCGCCTTGCGGGGCTCGATGTTCTTCGTCTCTTGAACGAGCCAACGGCCGCAGCGCTCGCTTACGGGCTCGAAAAAAAACAAAATGGAAAATTTGCGGTTTTCGACCTGGGTGGCGGCACCTTCGACGTGACGATCCTCGTGCTCGATGACGGCGTTTTCCAAGTGCGCTCAACAGGCGGCGACAGCGCGCTCGGCGGCGACGACATGGACCGCGCCCTGGCGCACGAGATCTTCCAGCTTTCTGGTCACGACTCGGACGCTGCGTCGCCAAGCGAGGTGCGCGTGGCTCTCGACCTCGCGCGCCGCGTGAAGCACGCGCTCACCACGGCAACTGAAGTCGAACTTGAAAACCCATTCGCCAAGCAGCCTTCAAGCTTCGTTGTCACACGCGCTCGCTTCAACGCGCTCATTGAACCGCTGCTTGCACGCGCAGGGACTGTCTGCCGCTGTGCACTAAAAGACGCAGAGCTCGGGGCCGCGGAGCTCGACGGCGTCATTCTCGTCGGTGGCGCCACACGTGTGCCGGCCGTGCGCGCCTACGTCAGCAAACTGTTTGGTAAAGAACCTCTCAGCGACATCGATCCAGACCAAGTCGTCGCGCTCGGGGCGGCGGTGCACGCCAATCTCCTTGCTGGGCAAAGCACGAATGACGAGGTGCTTCTGCTCGATGTCATTCCGCTGTCGGTCGGCATCGAGGTTGGCTGCGGTGTCGTTGACCGCATTTTGCCACGCAACACGACCATTCCGACCGCAGCCCGCGCAACATACACCACGCAGCAAGACAACCAGACTGGCTTCGAAATCCATGTTGTGCAGGGCGAGCGTGAGCTAGCAGCCGACTGCCGAAGCCTGGCGCACTTCACGCTGCGCGGCATTCCTCCCATGCCGGCTGGCATTGCGCGGCTCGAAGTGACGTTTCGCATCGATGCCGACGGATTGCTTGGCGTGCATGCGCGCGAACAGTCGAGCGGCAAAGAGCAAGCCGTCAGCGTAAAGCCTTCGTACGGCCTCGATGAGCAAACCATTGAGCAGATGCTGCTCGATGCCATCGATCACGGCGAAGAAGATCTCATGTTACGGCGCCTTGCCGAAGCACGCATCGAAGCGCATCGCATCGTCACCTCGACAAGAAAATCGCTCGCATCCGACGCGGATTTACTCGCTGCCGGTGAGAAGGAGCGCATCGAGTCCGCCCTTGTGACTCTTGAAAAAGTCGCGGCCGAGGCACAGGCCAACGACGTGCGCCGCCTGCAGCTTCACATCGAAGATCTCGACGCTGCCACGAAAGACTTCGCGGGCCGCCGGATGAACCGCTCGATCGCCCGAGCCATCGAAGGCAAAAAACTCGACGCGATCGAAGGTGCCGTGAAGAACTCCAAAGGCATCGAGGCAGCGCACGCACCCCCCACCAACGCCACCAAGGAAAGCTAGGCCCTCGATGGCTGTCGTTCGCTTCAAAGGACATGCCGAGGCACACGTTCCAGTTGGCACAAGCATTCTTGAAGCCGCACAAAAAGTGGGCGCACCGGAAGGCAGCGCGTGTGGCGGCGTGTGCGCGTGCTCAACGTGCCACGTTCATGTGCTCGAAGGTGCCGAGCTCCTCAGCGAGAAAGAGGAAGACGAAGAAGACATTTTGGACAAAGCGTTCGATGTGCGTGACTCATCGCGCCTTGGCTGCCAGTCGCGCATCGAGAGAGACGGCGACATCGAGGTCGAAATCACGCGCGAGAGCCTCGAAGCCTTCGAGAATGAACATCCGTCGCAGCGAGGCAAGTACAGGAAGTAAAGCGGTCTTGTTCATTGCGCGCCGTATTGCGTAACGTTCAACGAGGGCCGCGGCAGCAACGGGTACACGAAAAGCAGCCCCAACCAATAAAGGGTGCAAAATACACACGTAGCAATGACCGTTCGCTGCACGGCTTGCTTGAGCGTTCCGCCTCGCGCAAACACCAGGGGGATCAAAATCGTTGCTGCAAGAATCGAGATCAGTAGAGCCTTGCGCATTGTCTTTTACTTGGCGAGCGATGCGTTCAGTACTACGGAGCCGAGAAATTTGGGGCGACCCACTTCGTCGATGGTTCTCGAAGCGGCAACAGTGCTTGTTTCGCCGATGAACACGCCAAGAAGCGCAGCGTCGACATTCTGCGCCATCGGCACGGTTGTCGCGTTCTCGGTTACCAAACGAAGCACAACGATGCATCGCTTGCCCCGACTGGTAATGCTTTGAATCTGCGCAAGCATGCGGCCCATGTCTTTGAGCCCGAGATTGCGCGCGTCGAAAACGGTGAGCTCCTGACCTAGCTCGCTGGCAAGGCGCGCGAGGCCATGGGCGATCTCGAGCACGCCATCGGGATCGCGCTTGCTCGACCCGATGAACGCCAGCGATTGCCAGTCGTGCTGTTGGCAGCGCAACCACAGGCGCTGCCAAACGGGGTCGAACGTGTTTGTTGACCCTGACAGCAGCGAGGACATGCCGCCGCTAGCACCAGATTCATCCATCGGGGGCATAGCCCCAGCCGCCGCACCACCGGCTCGATGGACGGCAGCAGCGTCGTTAATCATGGGTCGTTTGTTCACGAGATCGTCCCGCCAGTCGTTCGTGCCAGCGCTAAAGTGGCTTTCGCCCGCCGAATTTCGGCTGCCTGGCCCGTCATACGCCCGTTCATCATGCGCGAGTATAGCCATAACGTCCTATGGGTCAGAAGGTGCAAATCTGCGACGGAGTGCCGTCACTCGTAGCCGGAGCCATAACCCCCTCAAGAAACGCGGGTACGGTGGGAAAAAGTAGGTCGCCTTGGCATCCGCCCTGGTTCGAATACGACCGGACCAGGGCTCTTTGTCGCCCACAACGACCGGACAGAGGTCAAGTTTCCCAATTTCCATGGTCTCCCCGCAAATGGCGTGCTCACCGGACGGCTAACCTCGCCGGACGCGCCGAGCGCCTTTGCGGCATTCGATCTAGCGGCATTCAGTGTGTGACCGCCATGCCTTGTGATGCCTTGTGACGCGTGAGTGGCCCCTCCCATGCTAGATTTGGATGCGATGATGCTTCGCCCTCCCCGCTTGGCTTGGACATTCGTGGTTAGCATCGTGCTTTTGTCACCCGCGTGTGTTGTCTCACTCTCCGCACGCAACGAGCCGCTCACCAACGGCGGCGTCACGGGCGAACTGGTGGATTGCTCGCAGGTAACCCCGCTTGGTATAGGGTCCATCAGCACCGGACCCGCTCAAACAAAGCTCGTTGGTCGTTACGACACGAGCGATCCGGCAGTGGCGAAGTTCGACTGGTCGGGCAACGTCATGAGCGCGCGCTTTCAGGGCACAACGGAGGTGTCGGTTGGTCTTAGTTGCTGCAAAGACGCAGACGGCAACGACGTAGACGCCGACATCATTTTCGAAGCCAAGGTCGATGACCTCGATCCTTTCGAATTTACGGTGTCGGCCACTACACAGCCACCCTCCTACACCATCGCGACGAACCTTGCGGCTGACCAGCCGCACGAAATCACGATTATGCGTAACACCGAGCCGCAGAAAGGCATCACGCAGTTCACCGGCTTCAACTTCGGTAGCGGCGTTCAGCTTCCGCCCACCATCCGACCGCGCCGCATCGAAATCATCGGCGACTCCATCACGTGCGGCTACGGAAACATGGGCAACAACGCGAGCTGCCCATACGACGAGGTGGTCGATCCGACCCGTCCGGACGTGCGCGTTCCCGTCACGGAAAACGAGTACTTGGCTTATGGCTCGATTGCCGCGCGCACCCTTTCGGCCGACGCCGTCATCCTCTGTTACTCGGGCAAAGGCGTTGTTTTAAACCTCAACGACAAGGCGGGAACCGAACCAACCACGACGATGCCCCAATACTACGAGCGCACGATCTGCAACGATCCGACTAGCCAATGGGACTTTGGGGGCCCAGACGATCCCGAGCCCCAAGTCGTGGTCATCAACCTTGGCACCAACGACTTCTCGCGCGACAACAACCTTGACGGCGTACCTGACGGCATCGATCTGGATGCTTTCCAGGCCGGGTACCTCACCTTCGTCAGAACGATACGCCAGCATCGTCCTAATGCACACATTTTCTTGGCCGTTTCGCCAATGCTCACCGATCAATATCCGCTCGCCAACGCACGGACGAACCAGCGCAACGTTTTGGGAAACATCGTGAACGAGCTCAATGCCGAGAACGACACCAAGGTGTATCGAATCGAGTTCGTGGAACAGGGCACGCGCTACGGTCTCGGCTGCGACTACCATCCGAATCTCACGGTGCATGGCATCATGGCCGATCAACTGGTCGGCGCCATTCGTTCCAAAACATGTTGGCAATGAGCGCCCAATAACAACCAGCAAGATGCGCGAGATGCCGATGAGGAATTCGTGAATCGGTCGAGGCCTCCCAGCTGGGCGCCACCCGGAGGTGTGAACGCAAACCAGCAGCTGCTCGATAAGGTGGCTGCCACCTACGGCGCATTCGGCTCGCGTCCACCCGAAGCAGAAGTCGATCGCCGCGTGCTTGCGGACAACTTCTTGAAGCCAACGGTGCAAATCATCGGAGGCGTTTTCTTCGCAACGTTGTTCGCGTCGCTCATCTCGCATCCGTCGTGGGCTGCACCTGCGACGTGGGCAAATTCTCCACGCGTCGACACGATACTCGTGATTCTTTGGGGCCCGCTGCTTTGGTGGGCCATGACCCGCCTTCGGCTGTGGAAGAGCGTGCGCATCTACCTGGTGCTCTCCCTCATCATCGAATCATTCAGCGAAACCATGTTCCGCGAGCTCGGCGACGGAGGCGATGGAGGCTATTGGGACACGATTATGTGGCCCGCATCGGCCGCGTGGTACGGCACGCTCAAAGAGTTTGCCGGCATTCCCGGTATGTCGCTCTCCACCTTCTTTTTCGTCACGGTGGGCTTGCTTTACCGCGCGGTGAAAAGCAAAAAAGCAGCCGACTGGGTTCCGCCGCCAAAGTTTGCTCGCCAAGCGCTGCTCGTTTTTCTGGCCACGGTTTGCGGCCTTGCCGTTCTCGGCATTGCGCGCGGCGGAGGCGTTGAGTGGGCTTTTCGTCAATCCATTCACCTTTTGCAGCTGTCGCTCGTTGCCATGCTGTTTCTTTACGTGCTGCGGATCCCGGACGATCTCGCAGCCGTTGGCACAGCATTCGTCGCGGCCGCGGTTGCGCGCAGCCTGCTCGTTGTTTACGTGTACTTCGGCGTGTGCATGCCGGCAGGCATTACGCAATTGCCTGGCAAGCCAGAATGGTGCACGAACCACTCTGACACAGTTCTTTTCGTGACCGCGCTCATGATTCTGCTCGCGCATGCACTCGAGCAGCGAAAACTCAAGGTGACGTTGCTCTCCGTAGGTATCGCCATCGTGATCTTGCTCGGCATCGTGCTGAACAATCGGCGCCTTGCGTTCGTCAGCCTCAGCGCAGCACCTCTTGTGGTTTTCTTTGCGCTCCGTCCAAGCAAACGAAAACGCCGCGTGACCATTGCGCTCGCTGTGCTGGTGCCACTTCTTGTGGGCTATGTGCTCGTGGGCTCAGAAATTGACTCGCCATCGCCGCTGCTCAAGCCTGCCAAGCTTGTTGTTTCCGTGATGGACCAAAAAGATCAGTCTAGCGTGTCTCGTGACATCGAGAACGAAAACCTCATCTACACCCTCAGCCAGTCGCCGATCATTCCGAAGGGGTTTGGGCATGAGTACGATTACTCGCCGAACAACCCGCCGGTCGATCTCCACACCTTCTTTCAGAACTTCCGAATCATTGCCCACAACGGCGTTCTCTGGAGCTGGTCGCTCGCAGGCGTTGTCGGCTTCCCCTTGTTGTGGTTTCTCTACCCACTGACGGGCACACTCGCGCTTCGCGGTTACCGCAATGCCACCTCGCCGCTCGAACGCAGCGCAGCCCTAGCCTCCCTTGCCGTCGTTGTCGTTGTCATGATTCAGATCTGGGGCGATCAGGGCTTCATTAGTTACATAACGCTCGTGACATTCGGCGTTGCGTTCGCCGTCGTGGCTCGGCTTGCTGCACGCGCTACCTCAAGCTCGCGTGAGTTCTCATAATTTTCGATGTGCGGGTCTGGCGCGCTATTCTGTGCCATGGCAAAACAGGAAGACGTGAGCAAACCGAAAAAAGATCCATCATGGTCTACGGAAAATGAAGGATTGAAATTAGGTAGGTTCACATAAATTTACGTAAAGCTTGGATTTTTAAATTAATGTAAGCTTCGAGTGGCCGGCATTCGCCGTGCTAAAAAGAGGCTTTAGGTTTAAATTCGGTGGGCGCTAAAATTCAGCGCTCTAGCGTAGGTGGAGCAAACAGGTCGTGAATCAACAAGCCGAGCGACGGATAGGAACAGTCATCGGCGGGAAGTGGCGCGTCGACGCGCTACTTGGCGCCGGATCGATGGCCGCCGTTTATGCGGTGACGCATCGCAACGGCGCGCGCGCAGCACTTAAAATTCTGCACCCAACACTGTGCACGGACCCATCAGTTTGCGAACGCTTCCTCGGTGAGGGCTACCTCGCAAATTCGGTCAAGCACTCGGGCATTGTCCGTGTTCTCGACGACGGGGCAACCGACGATGGGTGCGTCTTTCTCGTCATGGACTTGCTCGAAGGCCAAACGCTCGAGGCGTTGCGCCAGGCCCGGGGCAACCGCATCCCGCTCGAAGAAACACTCGACATTGGCGACAAGCTTCTCGACATTTTAAGCGCGGTACACAGCGCGGGCGTCATCCATCGAGATCTGAAACCGCAGAACGTTTTTGTATGCAACGAAGGCACACTCAAGCTGCTCGATTTCGGCGTCGCTCGCGTGTTCGACCGAACGGCGCAAAGCAAGCTGTCCGTGTTCGGCCTCGTGCTCGGCACACCGTCGTTCATGTCGCCTGAACAGGCGCTCGGCACCCGCGACAAGGTCGACAACCGGAGCGATCTCTGGTCGGTCGGTGCAACGCTTTTCACGGCGCTCACCGGCGAAACGGTCCACCTCGGTGCCAACGTTCAAGCGCGCCTGCTCGCTGCCGCCACGGTCAAAGCGCGATCGATTTCCATGGTCATGCCCGACCTTCCGAAGCCCATCGCGTCGGCCATCGATATCGCACTGCGCTTCAAGAAAGAAGACCGCTGGCAAACCGCTGATGCGATGCGCCGCGCTCTTCGCGAAGCACGCGAAAGCCTCGGCATCAGCCGACCGCGAATTGCCATGCCATTCGACATGGCGCTCGACGAAACAACCCACGTCGACAAGGCCCCTCACCCCTTTGAGCGCACGCAGCCAATCGCTCGCCAGCGCCAGCCCAGCGATACCGATCTCCAGCGCGAGATCGATCGTCCGCGTCCACGCAAGAACGAGGAGAAGTCCGAGGGTCCGGGCGGCACGTTCATCGGCATTGGCAATGGCAATGGCGCCGGTAAAGTTAGTGCGGTCATCGGCGGCGACAAATCGGTGGCATCTCGACCCGCTGCTCCATCGCTTTCTCCGTCAACGTTTCCCACGTTCACCGCGGCGTTACACGCGGTTCACCAGCCTCGACAAGCCGCGCCGCCTTCACCGGCGCGGCATAACGGCCCGCCGCCTTTGCCTGCGCATACGCCGCTATCACCAGCAGTGGCAGCAGCGGCGAGCGCGTCGAATGTGCCGGCAACGCCAGAGGTGGCGCTCACACCGGGCGCCCCCATTCGCCGCACAACAACGTCTCCTGACTCGGGTCGGCCTTCACGACCAGAAGGACAAGGACAAGAAGGCAGCATTCCGGCGTACGGCGCCACACTCCAGCGGGGTTCGATCGAAGACTCCATCGAGTCCACGCATCTCAGCAACCGTCGTCGTGGGTCATTTGCCATGTGGCTCGTAGCCACTGTGCTGGCTGTGGTTGCGATCGTATTCATTGCATTTGCCGTCAAATTCGGTCCGCTTGCCAACCGTACCGATAAAACAACCGTAAGCAATCAGCCGGTACCGAGCGAAGCGCCGCTTCCAACACCGCTACCTCGATCCAGCGTCACGCCAAGAGACGTACCCGCCGCACCAGCAACCACTCCTGCGCCAACGGCACCTACGGCATCATACATAGCCAATCTGCCTGTTGCACCAGTGCAGTCAATGGCGAACCCCACGCACCCACCGGCGCGCGACGTGCATGTAGCGCCTACGCCAGCAGCTCCGGTGCAGCCGCGTCCGGCATGGCGCGCAACCCCACCGCGTCCTGCCAGAACCGCCGCCGCCGTAACCGCCGAAACGCCTACTACCGACGTACCAGGCGTACCAGCAAAGCCGGCTGCCGATCCGGTGCCCCCTACCGATGTATTCGCAACCCCCGACTAGCAAACCTGCTGCGCGCTACTTGCAGGCACTCCCGCGGCTTCGGCTCAAACTCGCGTCAACTTGAAAGCAGTCTAGCTTAAGTTATTAGGAGAAATATGGCTCGCATCGAAGAGGGAACTCTCTTTAAGCCCGATCCGAAAATGCAATACCCGGGTGGGCGATCCGGTGGTGTTCCCCAACCCAGTGGCGGGCCTGGAGGAGGAGGCGGCGGCGGCGACGAAGAAGAGGGACCGAGCATTGCGGTGCGCGATCGCATCTTCGAAGCCATGCGTTCGGCAAAAAGGCGCATGGGCCTAGCGTTCTTCGTGATGATGATTGGCGCTGCACTCACAGTGCTCGCAGCGATCTTCGCGCCCAAGAGCTACGAGGTCGAGTCGCAAGTGCTCGTGCAGCGCGTCGCCCAACTCACCGGCCAGCAGGCGCAGTACATCAGCCCGGAAGAGTTGAGTAACATCCGCAATGAGTACCAACAGCAGGCCTTGGCGCGCGACAGCATCATCGCGATCGTCAAAGACAAAGACCTTGTCGATCGATGGGACGCCATGCGCCAGCCTTATCGACGGCTGCTCGACAGAATCAACCAAAGGCTCGGCAAGTCGCCACCTGCGGACGACGCCAAATTCGACGCGCTCGTCGCAAGCATTCAGCAGAAAATGAAGGTGTGGGTCGACGCAACCACGGTCACCGTGAGACTCGAGTGGTCCGAACCGGAGGCCGCGCGCGACATTGTTGATGCGGCCGTGAAAAATTTCCTTAAAGCGCGCTACGAGTCTGAGGTTGGCGTTATCCCGACGCGCCTCAAGATCCAAGAGTCGTTCGTTTTGCAAGCACACAAAGACCTCGAAGCGGCAGCTGCTGATCTCGACTACTGGACGAGAAGAGCCGACCCAAACAACCGAGCCAAAGTCTTCATACCCCAGCTCCCGCAGAACGTCCGCGAAGCAGACGTCGACCCAGCACTCAAAGCGAAGCTCGAAAACGTTCGGCAACAGATTGCGCAGTTGCAAGGGACAAAGCAAAACCGGATAGCCGAACTAAACCAGCAGCTCAGAGAAAAGCAGCAACAGCTCGGCCCCAACCATCCGGACATCGTCAGTCTCAAAAGAATGATCGCCGAGTCGGGGCAAGACGACCCGCAGCTCGCAACACTCAAAGCTCAGGAACGCGAAATCCTCAATACGATCGAAAACCAGAAGAAAACAGAAGTGGTTCGCCCTGCGCCGCGTCCAAACCAGGCCGTTGCACCAACACCCGTCGTGCCCCCAGCACCCGAGAACAGCGCGGCACCCAAAAATTTGCAAGATGCAACGGTTCGATTCGAGACAGCAAAAACCAAGTACGCGACGCTTGTGCAGCAAATGTCGGACATTCAGCTCGACCTTCAAACAACCGAGGCAGCCTACAAGAACCGCTACAAAATCACACAGCCTGCCGAAGTGCCGATCGCGCCAAAGCGCCCAGTGATGCTCATCGCATCGATCATTGGTCTTCTTGCAACGATCGCTGCCATGCTCATCGTCGCGGGCATCGCCGATCGCCTCTCGGGAATTTTTTTCGAGCCTCGTGACGTACGAGATCGGCTCGGGCTGCCGGTGTTCGCAACGTTCTCGTGATCTCGTTCTGATCGCGCCCAAGGATCGCGCTAGCCCGCTTTCAAGTGGCCTTTGTCTTGCTCGTCCTGATGGACGGAGGACCACGTGAACAAGCCGTCGAGCATTCGTCCTGTGCAAGGCAATCTCGCGATCCTCCTGCCGGGTCTGGGTGCGGTGGCAACCACCGCGATCGCAGGAACGCTGCTCGCACGCCGCGGTCTCGACCACTCGGCACCGAATACTATGACTGAAGTTACGTGAGCCGGGCATCGCAGGGCACCAACAAAGGCCCTGCCGATGCCTCGTCGTGAAGGGAATCAGTCCTTGAAGCGATGCTTTAGGCGAAGGAAAGGTGTCTCGAAATAGTGGAATGAGAGCCATGCGAGCACGTACGTCAACGTGATTCCGACGATCGTGACGACGATACCGAAGGAGAGCGCTTGCGGCGTCGACGTCCAATCTTGGATTCGTTTGAAGTACGGAATCCCGAAGGCTACGAGCGGCCAATGAATGACGTACATGCCGTAGCTGACGCGTCCAATTGCACCCAACCAGCGGCCGTCGAACACGCGCGCAACGTACGTAGGGAGTGCGCCGTCGACCGTCGTTAGCACCACGGTTGCGAAAAATACCGCAAGCAACCCATATCCAAACACGATGACGCGGCGATCGTAGAACTGCAGGCCCCCCGTCCAAGCGATGAGCGTCAGGAGCGCGAGCGCAGAGACAGCCAGCACGAAACGACGATATTTTCGCCATGTTCGAAGAAGCACGGAGTCGGGTGTCGTCATCACCACTGCAACGAGAGCCCCAAGGAGGAGACCATCCATTCGCGTCGGGAGCGCGCGATAAGCCAACTTTGCTGCCGTGAGAGGATCTCCCCCCCAAATTTGCGGCGTGATAACGATCCCGACACGCAATACGACTCCGATGACGACGAGCGACAGTATCGTGCCGACATGCGCTCGCTTCGGAATCACTAAAAGCAGCGCTGGCCAGACGAGATAGAATTGCTCCTCGATCGCGAGCGACCACAGGTGCGACGTCCACCGCTCCGGGTCGGGATCAAACGCGAGTGAGTAGTTTTGGGCGTAGACCCAATATGGCCATTCCGGAATTCGTGCCGAAGTCGCCAAGCAGAGGATCGTGCCGACGATGATCGCCGCGTAGTAGAGCGGAAAGATCCGGAGCACACGCCGAAACCAGAAGTTTCGCATTCGCTGCCCGACGGTATGCTTCGATTCGACGAGCAACCCGCGGGAGATCAGGTAGCCGGAGAGAACGAAGAAGAGGTCAACACCGAACCAACCGGCCCAAAATACATGCTTGATGAAGTAAGTCGCCTTTGTGCCCTCACCAAAGGCCCAACTGAAGTGAAAGAGCATGACGACGAGGATTGCGATCCCGCGAAACCCATCGAGTATGCTGATGTGCGAGAGTGCCTGTTGGCGAGCGTGAGTCGCCTTCGACGCGCCCGCTTTCAAGGCGCCCGCCCCTGAGCTGAGCTGAGCTGAGCTGAGCTGAGCTGAGCTGAGCTGAGCTGAGCTGAGCTGAGCTGAGCTGAGCTGAGCTGAGCTGAGCTGAGCTGAGCTGTATTTATACTGGACTTGTCGTCGGGGTTCAAGTTCTTTCTAACTGACAACTGATTACCTCAAAAGTTTACCAGGAAACGCGACATTTTTACGCTGCCAAGCGTCGCACCATGCCTAGACCACCTCAAGCTGCTTATTCTGGCATAATTTACTATAGATTTCATGCACTTCGATAAAATTTGAGTATCAGTATACTGCTTGGTTGCGATCTTTACGAGCGCGGTGCGGTCCTCAGACTTTGCGGTGTGATGGCGCGTGTGTGCGTGTACAATACAATCGCACATACCTCTCTCTGCCTTGAACTCGCGTCGCCTTGAAAGCAGCCTTAGCAGGCTGCTGAAAAACGAAGTTTTGAAGCAGCTTGCCAAATCAAGCTTCGCTGTCGCGTGGGGTGGGGACCCCGAAAGACCGCGGTCGACAGACCTACCTTGCCTCCATTGCGCCGGAAATTGCCTGCGAATGCAGACTCTCTTGTGGGCCTACCTTCCGGCCGGTTATGGTGAGCGCGATCGTCTACGCGGGCTCGCGCATCGGTGCGGGAGTCCCAAAGGCGTTCGTTCGAGAGAGTCGAGAGAGCCGGTCTAACGCGCAATGCTCCCTTTCTTTCCCGTGCCGATGGATGTCGGGCAGCAAGGGTACGTGGAAATTCGGGCCGAGGAGCGCGTGCGCACGGGAAACGACGTCAGCTCCGAAGAAACCGAACTGAAGCCACAGCTTCGTTACGACGCCATTTGGCAAGGGGGCATGGCCCATTTCATGGCCTACTACAACCCCCGCTTCATTCTCACTTCTACATTCACACGCAAGTCGGACGACGAAGTGGTCGCGGGCCCCGAAGCTGCCAACCAGTTCAATCCAAACGACAAGCCCTTGTCGGTTTTGCATCAGGCGGGTCTTGGCCTAGAGCTCCAGCATCCGCGCTGGCGCTTGTCGGCCTACCAGTTCGGCGCGTACGGCCCCATCACGACAACGGGGCTCCTTGCTTGGCAACCGCCGTGGGCGGGCGAGGGCCCTCCACCCGATCCGCTAGCCATCATCCCGTCAAATGTCGCCGCACGCTTCACGCTGCTCTTCTTGCAAACGATGGTCCTCGTGCCGATTCGGTTGTCTTCGCGCGTTTCTCTGACTCCGCGCGTCGACTACAACGGGTGGGGCGGCGCCGACAGCACGGCACGCGCAACGATGCCGTATACCTCGGGCCCGGGCGCGAGCCTCGCGCTCGAAGTCGCGGCAACCAAATACGATCGGTTCACCACGACCATCGGTGGAGGTTTTTTTAGTACGTCCTTTGGCGACAATCGCAACAACGGCACAACCTATCGCGCCGAGGCGTCGGAGACCTACAAGCATTGGTTTTCGCGAGTTGTGTCAAGCGAAATTTCCGTTGGTGGATCCTACGCGAACGACCCAACCGCCGGCGCGAAGCTGTTCGGAACGGCATCGGCAGGCCTTTATTTCGATGACTACGGCATCGCGAAGTACGCTCCCGGCGCGCCGCCGTGGGGCGCCGCGCCCGGTCATGGCGATCACTTGCAGGTTGCCATCGTTGCCAAAGCATCGCCGTGGATTGACAACTTTTCGGGCGATCTCGAACAACGCGCCGTCGGCCTTCTCGCGATAAACTATTCGGTCGATCGCACTCTTCTGAGGGCGCAAGTTTCCGCCGCAAAGGTGTACAGCGCACTTGATTCCGTTGCCCAGTATTCCATCTTTCAAGTCGAGGGCGGCCTGCGCTACCGGTTTTCACCAACGTTCTCTGCCGACGGCGGCGTCCGCTTCGGCACACAGAACATCAACAACGCCATCCGCTACAGCCAAATCACGCAAGTGACCATGTTCGCAGGGCTGACGTGGGCACCATTGCCCGCCCGTTTTTAGACCGCGATCATACTGGCCCTCGGGATCGGTGGTCGGGCGCCATGAATGGCGCCCCTACGAAAACGGTCTCATGCTACGGGCTGCTGCTTGCGATTTTTGACAAGCTTCATGACGGCTTTCACGTCGCGCAGGCGTACAATGCCCATCGCGATCGCAAGCGCACCATAGAGAAGCACGTCGACAGACAGGCGCAGCGCCGGGTGCATTCCAACGTGCCTGATTTGCGCGTCAATGATGCTGACGATGACGCAAATGCCAAGCGACTTGAGCGTTGACATCGCGCCTCGGCGATCGAGCGCACGGCTGCGAAGAAAGCCAAGGAACACGAGGATGACGACGAGCTCGCGGAGCGACAACGCCATGGCTACTCCCATGCCCGCGCCACCAGGACCAAGCGGCGAAGTGATGGGCACGGCAATCATGATGAAGACCGGCAAAAGGATGAGACCGCCAATCGACACGAACATGATGGTCCACGACCGATCGAGGATCATGAGCGCCAACCACAAAAGCACGTTTGCGTAGGCGAACACGAAGGTCGGCGCAAGCCATATCAGGCTGCCAGTCGATGGCAGAAATGCATCTTTGATGGTGATGTGAATCCAGAACTCTGCGCCGAGAGCAAGCAAAAGCGTCAGCGGAAGCGAGATGACAAAAACCCCCTCGAAGCCGCGCCGAAGAATCTTGTAAAATTCATCGGTGCTGCGTGCCTTTGCGCGGCTCATCATCGGGATGAGCACGCCGCTCATGATGGGCGAAAGCAGCATCGACAGGTTGGCAATCTTACGAGCAGCACTGTACCAACCGACCTCCGGGGAGCTTGCAGGCATCAGTTCGCGAAGGACGACGACGTCGATGGTCGAGCCGAGCTGGACAGCAATATCCGCGATGAAGAAGGGGACCGAAATCTTGAGAACTTCGAGCGTTGCCTTCGCGTCGAGCCGCAGCTCGAGATCGATCGCGTCTCTCGTTGCAAAGAAAAGGAACGCAGCCTTGAGACCTTCGGCGAAGATCATCGGCATCGGCAAGACCCAGAACGGCGCCTTCAGCGTAACGGCCGCGAACACGCCTCCACCCCAGAAGATCTTGGCGACGACGTTCGCCACCGCGAGCCCCGAGACCTTCGACGCTGCCTGGAGCGTTTTCTGGAAGGTCAGATTGAATGCGTAGAACAAATAGGCGATGCCGAATAGACATCCGGCGATTTGCTCTTCGGGCTGCTTCCGATGAAGCGTGTAAGAGCCGTAGGCGATGAGCGGCACGAGCATCATCGCGCGCGCTAGCGTCACGCCAAGAAAAAATTCACTCGCATGCTGCGGCCGAACAGCAATCTCACGCTGGATGTATGTGTCGACACCAAGGGTCAGGAACACAGACATCGACAGGGCGAGTTGCTCGCCATAGTTGAAATATCCAAAAAAAACGGGGCCGAGGTACTTCGGCAACTTGAAGGTGACGATGAGCGTCACGGCCCACGTGAGGATCATCGACGCGGCGAGCTTCAATGCGTTGCGTAACGCGAGACTGCCTTCGTGCGCGGTGTGCTCTTGGTCGGGTGCTGGCGAGGCAGCCGGCGCCTCAGCCGCCCGAGACTTTTCCGCGATCATATGCACTCAACCTTATCATCTCTCTTTTTCAGCGTAAGCTTCGTGGTCGTCCAGACCGCGGTTGGCAAGATTGCACAGGTCAACCGTGTTTAAGGGGTCGCTTCACAGCAAGAGCACGCGTAGCATAAGCATGTGCAGCTCGTCCCTGGCTCTCAGATCGGAGCCTACGTTCTCCAATCGTTGCTGGGTTCGGGAGCTTTTGGCGTCGTGTGGCTCGCGCGTCACGCAGGCAACGGTGCCCGCGTTGCGATCAAAGTGCTGCATCCTCAAGCCGCGGTCTCGCGAGAAAGCGTCGAGCGCTTCCAGCGTGAGGCATGGGCACTTTCGCAACTGCAAAGTGCACATGTTGCGAGAATGTACGAGTTTCTGACTGACCCATCGTTCGGGATGGCACTGGTCATGGAATACATTGAAGGCGAGCTGCTTTCCGACGTGTTCAAACGCGCTCGGTTCCCGGTAGAAGACGCCATTGGCCTCGGAATTGGAATTCTAAGTGGTGTATCCGAAATGCATCAATTTGGCATCATTCATCGTGACATAAAGCCCGAGAACATTATCTTGCGACCCGACTCGGCAGGGTGGCATGCTGTGATTTTCGATTTCAATCTGAGCCGAGTGAAAAACCCATCAGGCGGTGTGAGCGCCCTCACAGCCATGCACGCAGCGATCGGCACCGTACCCTACATGGCGCCCGAACAGCTTCTCGACGCACGCCGTGTCGTCGAGTCTTCCGACGTGTACTCGGTTGGTACGATTCTCTACCATGCTGTATCCGGGACTCTACCGTTCGACACGAAAGAAAGTCTCCGCGAGAAGCTTCATCAAGAAGCCCGCCCACTGACTACGGGTAGGTCAGACAACGTGGCCAAAGACTTCGAGCATATCGTTGCCAAGGCGTTGCGGCGACGGCCTTCTGATCGCTATGAGAAAGCTAAAGACATGCTGGGCGAGCTAACGGGGCTCGCCTCGCGCGCAGCAGCAGCAGGAACAAAGAGATAGAGCGAATGGCAGCCGACGGAGCCTCGACGAACAAATACCACGCAGCCACGCTCTTGGGGATGGTCACCAGCGCAAAGTCGCGCCTTGGTGTGGCCGTCGTGGCGCTTGCATTCTACATGCTGTTCATTCTTCGAACGAGCTTCAGCATCGGCGCTACGCGCTACTTCGTGCTCTTCGAAGACGCGATGATCTCGATGCGCTACGCGCGGCACCTGGCCGACGGCCATGGTCTGGTGTGGAACATCGGCGAGCCACCCATTGAAGGGTTTACGAATCTGCTTTGGGTGCTGTGGATGAGCGTGGCCCACAAGCTTGGCTTGTCGGAATCGAAAATTTCGCTCTTCATCATGCTCACGGGCGTAGCCATTCTTCTTGCGACAGGCTTTGTCGTCTCGAAAATCGCCCGCAAAATCACATCGGCTTCGTGGGTGCCCGTCGCGGTGCTTGCCGCAACCCTTTTCGACTACCCGCTCGTTTTCTGGACTTTGCGCGGGATGGAAGTCGGGGCGCTTGCACTTTTCGTCTACACGCTGCTGTGGCTCGTGCTCGAAAACGAAGACGAATTCAGTCTCCCGCGCTCGATCGCCATGGGGGTGCTTACCGCGGGCGCGGTTCTCATTCGCAGCGATTCGGCCGTGCCTATCGGGCTCATTTGCCTCTACGGTTTTCTCACATGCTCGCGCCGCTGGGTGTTCGCAGCATGCGTTGGCGCATTCGGGGGCGTGGCTGTGGGCGGGCAAACGCTCTTTCGCAGAGAGTATTTCCACGAAACGCTGCCAAACACCTACTATCTCAAGCTTTTCCAAATCAGCACACTGGCGCGCATCAAGCGCGGCGGGTTCGTCGCCCTCGAAGTGCTCACCATGCACCTCGCCGTACCGATCGCCGTCGTGCTCGCGAACATCACGAGCGTCCGAAAAGACTTTTACCAAAACAAATCTCTTCGCCGGCTTGTCCTGCTTGGCACGATTTTCGTGGCGCAAGTCGGCTACGCCACGTATGTCGGCGGCGACGCGTGGGAGTGGATGCTCTACGCAAACCGGTACTTGTGCATCGGCATGCCGGCGCTCATCGTGCTTGTGGCCGTGCTGCTGGCACGACTCATCGAGAATTCAACCAGCACCTCGCGCGACGCATTCGCGAACAAATTCTCGCTCACCCTCATCGCAGCCGGCCTGCTTCTCGTTGCGCTGAACCTCTTCGCGAAGGTGTTCCCTGAGCAAGGCATCGCCGCGACCATCGTGCTCAGCAAAAAAGCCATTGCCGTGGGTGCGCTCCTCACCGGCTCGGGTTTGCTCTTGCGGCTGCGCGACATGCGCCTTGGTATTGCCGAAGGCCTGGTTGCACTCCGTCGTCGCCTCGGCAGCCAGAAAACCATCACCGTGGCAGCGCTCGTTTTGATGGCCATCGTGTGGCTACCCGCGCAGCTTTTGCCTCTCGGGCAGTGGGCTGCGCAGAATGCTGCACAATACAAAGATGAAGCCAACTACACGCGCCTCGGTCTGCTCATTCGCGCGAGCACGCCCCCCGATCTGCGCATGGCCGTTGCCGCAGCAGGCGCGGCTCCGTACTTTGCCGAGCGCCCAACCGAAGATCTTTTGGGCAAAAACGATCGCCACATCGCCAAGAGTGCGCCGCGAGGCGTTTTCTCGCCCGGCCACGACAAGTGGGACTACGAATACAGCCTCGACGAGCGAGGCTCACAGCTCATCGTCGAAACCGTTGACATAAACGAGGGCGACGAGGCCATCATCGATCGCCTCGGTTTTCAGACACTCGACAACGGCATGCGTCTTCGCAACAGCGCGCCCGTCGCACGCAGAGACGTGCTTGGCCGCGAAATGGTCGACGGTAGTGTGCTGCTGGCATCCCTGTCGGAACTCGGAAAAACGCTGCCTGCTGGCCTTTCGGGTGCTGACATCGTCATGGTGCTTGTGTTCGGGCTCGTCATCGTCGCCGCCGTGCGAGGCATCACAAAGGACTCCGAGTCGTACGCCGCGCTGCCGCCCGACGTGCCCCCCGTTGGAACCGAAGACCCGTCTGCAAAGGCTGCACTCGCCGGGGCGGATGCGCGCGCAATCCCCACGCTCGACGGCATGCGCGGCATCGCCGTATTGCTCGTCCTCGTGTTCCACTTTGCTTGGACATTCCCAGGCGAAGACCCCACAAAGGTGCGCACGTTCCTCGAGCAAGTCGCCATGCGCACCCACGACTTGCTCTGGTCAGGGTGGACGGGCGTTGATCTGTTCTTCGTTCTGTCGGGCTACCTCATTACGCGCGGCCTTGTTGCGCCATCGAAAAAACCGCTTGGCACGCGTTTGAAAATGTTTTGGATGCGCCGAGTTTTGCGCATTTTTCCGCTTTACTACGCCTTCATCATCGTTGGCACGATCGCCGGCCTTGCCGTGGGCTCGAGGTGGATTCCTGGGCCCGCGTACTGGCTTTATATGCAGAACTACGCGCTCGTGTTCGACCTAGACATCCTGCGCTGGACCGCACACTTCTGGTCGCTTGCGATCGAAGAGCAGTTTTACTTCGTCTGGCCCATCGTCGCGCTCATGATATCTCGCCGGCGACTCATTCCGACCATCATGGTGCTCGTGCCCGGCGTCGTTTTGCTACGCGCCCTTCTCATTTTCAGGGGCATGCAAATCCCAGGTATTGGTTCGCTTTTCACCGATGACTACATCATCGCTAGATTTGTGTATCGTGCAACCTTTACGCGCGCTGACGGCTTGCTTCTTGGTGCGTTCACAGCCGTCACCCAGCGCGAGGTCAATCACCCCGTGTCAATCGCGTGGCGCCGCCTGCGCACGCCCATTTTCATCGTAGCCGCGCTTGGCTTGGTCGTCCTTTACGCGCTTGGCCATGGCTTGAGGGACGAAGACCGCCGCATGATGGGTGTTGGCTACTTCACCCTGGCGCTTTTCTTTGCCAGCTCGGTCTCGCTCTGCGCCGACGCAGTCATCAGCGAGCGAACACGAAAGGCGCTGTCGTGGACGCCATTGGTTTCATGCGGCAAGGTTAGCTACGGCATGTACATCTTCCACTGGCCATTGGTCGTTTGGCTCGTGCCATGGCTCACGAGGATGCAAGCAGGAATGAGCATTCCGTTGCAAATGGCGCTCGACTTTTGCGTCATCGCGATCGGCTCGGTGATTGTGTACGCAGCAGCGAGCATTAGCTTCCGCTACTTCGAGTCGCCGTTCCTAAAGCTCAAAGGGCGGTTCCACGGCTAGCCCGTGGGGGCGAGATCTAAAGCCAAAGGATAAGAACATGTTGACTAGTCGTCGCGAGCGAAGCGTTCTTCTTCTCGGCGCGGACTACTACGGCACCCTTGCCGCCGCACGCTGCTACGGGAAAAATGGCGTTTCGGTGACCATGGCCGACGACAATCGGCGCGCACGAGGCCTTTGTTCGCGCTGGGTGTCGCAGAAGCTCACTCACCCATCGATGATGGATCCCGAAGGTCTGGTCGATTGGCTCGTGCGCTTCGGTCAGCATCATCCGGGCATGCTTCTGTACCCGCCGAACGATCATCTTGCGTGGCTCTTCGCCGAAGAGCGCGAGCGCCTTGGCAAAGTGTTCACGATGTACTCGCCATCCAAGGATGTCATCATCACGCTGCTCGACAAGTCGCGTCTTCACCAAGCTTGCGCGAAGGTTGGCATTGACGTTCCAGAAACTCACGAGGTGGATCCAAACGAAGCAAGCGCACCCTTCCTCGACGAACTTCGGTGGCCGGTGCTCCTCAAGCCTCGCACGCAAATCTTCATGGAAGGCGGGGTCAAAGGCATCATCGTTCAAGACCGCGCATCGCTTGCCTCGGAACTTACCCGCTACCGATCCACAGCGATGTTCAATCGTGTGCTGACCCGTCGTCATCCTGAAATCGCCGCACCCATGGTGCAAGAGTATTTGACTGCCGCAGAAACGAACATTTTCAGCATTTCGGGCTTCGTGTCGAAAGAAGGCGAGTTCGTTGCGCGCGCCGCCATGAAGGTGTTGCAGCGCCCGCGCAAAGTCGGCATTGGATTGTGTTTCGAAGGCCGCGACATCGAGCAAGATCTCGAAAGCAAGCTTCGCGCGCTTTGCCAAAGTGTTGGCTATTTTGGCGCGTTCGAATCGGAGTTCATCGTCCTTGGCGACAAGCGCTTGCTCATCGATTTCAATCCGCGTTTCTATAGCCAAATGGCGTTTGACATCGCGCGCGGCCTTCGCCTGCCCCTCCTTGTGGAGCACGCGGCGCGGGGCGACCGAGCAAGTCTCGAGGCCGAACTCGACCAGGCCCGCTCCTGGAAGCCAACGGGGCACGAAGTGTACTGCCACAAAACCATGCTCGACTTGGTGCTCACATTGCAGGGGCTTTCCGGCGAGATGTCGCGCGCAGAAAGGAAGCAGTGGCAAAGATGGTATTCGGCCCACCGCACGGGCGTAACCGATGCCGTGCGCGATCCGGGTGATCGAAAGCCAGCCCTCGTCGATGCCGCGCAGTGGGCAGAGCACTTCGTGCGTCACCCGCGGAGTTTCATTCGCAACTTCGTGCTCAACAAGTAGGCAACAGCCATGAATACGACGACAAAATCGTTCGAGCAACGCTTCGGCAGTGGCTTGTGGATCACGGTTATCATTGCAACATACAATCGAACAGACTCGCTTCGACACTTGCTCGAAGAGTTCAATCACCAAACGCTCGACCCATCGCGTTTCGAAGTCATTGCGGTCGACGACGGCTCAAAAGAAGATGTGCGCTCCAAGCTCGCCGATATCAAAGTCCGTTACGCTCTTCGCATCGAGCGGCAGAACAACAGCGGTGCAGCCGTCGCGCGCCAGCATGGCGTGTCGCTGGCGCGTGGCAAGATCATCGTCGTCATCGACGACGACATGCAGATCAAACCCGATTTTCTAGAGCAGCACTTGGGCAAACACGACGGCGGCGACACCGTGGTTCTCGGCCGCTTGCGCCCCGACGCGAACCTCGCACAAATGCCTATTTTCGAGCGTTTCTATGCGCGCCTGCTTGCCCGCGCCGGAGACGCATTCGCCTCCGGTGAGCAGCCGGTGCGCGGCCACAACATCTACACGGGCAATGTCTCGTTCCCGCGCGATCTGTTCCTGCGCGTTGGCGGGTTCGACGCGCAGTTTCGTGCCTTGGAAGACGAGGAGCTCGGCATCCGCTTCGAGAAAGCCGGCGCGCGTTTCGCCTACGCAAACGACGCCGAGGCTGTGCACGGCTCGGACTGGACGTCCATCAAGAAGTGGATGGACCGCGCCTACCGCGACGGCATCTACCAAACGAAGGTTGCGCAAAAGCACAAAGATTACCCTGAGAGCCAGCCGTGGAGACACTGGGCTCACATCAACCCGGTGTCACGCCCAATTCTCGCCTTTGGCATTGCCTCGCCGCGCTCGGCCGCGGTGCTCGCCAACGCGGCAATCTACACGGTGGCGGCATTCGACAAGATTGGACTCGAGCCTGTCGCACTTGCGGGGACCACACTCGTATATGGCATTCAATTTTATCGCGGTGTGCGACAAGAAACGGGCAGCGCACTCGATGTGGCGCGCGAATACCGCGAATTCAAGCGCGGCATGAGCATGCTCGGGCGTGGCGAGAGCCGTGGCGGCTCGGCCTTCCAGCGGCTCATCGCAGACATTCGCGAAGACAACCGAATGGTTCGCTACTACCAAGACAAGTACGACGACCGCGTTGCCGACGGCGCACTTGCCACGCAACCGAGCTCAAAGGAAATCGCGAATGATGCAGTTCGCAAGGTTGGCTATCAAATCATGATTGCCTATCGCATCATGCGATATCTGCGCGACGCGGGACTTTTGCTTGGCGCGCAATTCATGTCGCGCATGATCCGGCATGCTTTCGCTTCCGACATTCATTGGGACGCCGAACTCGAACCGGGCATTGTGATTGTCCACGGCTTTGGTCTTGCCATCAGCTACGCGGCCAAGGTGCGCACCGGATCAATTCTTTTCCAGAACGTAACGCTCGGCTATGGGCTCGACCCCGAAACGAAAAAGCCTGGCGCACCCATCATCGAAAAGAATGTGCACGTTGGCGTTGGCGCAACTCTTTTCGGACCCATCACCATCGGCGAAGGCTCGAAAATCATGGCTGGCTGCGTGGTCAACCGCAGCGTGCCCGCGCGCTCAATCGTAGAAGCTTCCGTACCTCGCGTGGCTCAACGTCGTTCTTAGTGGCTCTTCTTTCCCCTCTGGACGCCAGCGCAGAAGAGGTGCGCGCGACACTCGCGCCCCTCCGCAACGACTTTTCAGTCGCGCTCTACACCGCCGAAAATGCATTCGCGATTGGCGCCGTCATCCGCGTTGCGCACAGCTTCCTTGCCCGCGAAATCATTCTCGTTGGACGATCGCCTTATTATGAAAAAGCCTCCATGGGCATGGAGAAATTCGAGACCATCGTGCGCGTTCCGGACGACGAAGCGCTGCTTGCACACATTGGGAATCGACCCCTCTTGGCAATCGAAAAGGACTACGCAACCACAAGCCTCTACGACATGACGTTCCCGAAAGACGTCGTGCTTCTTTTCGGCAGCGAGCGCTTCGGTATCCCCAAGCACATCGTGCGCAAAGCAAACCTCGTTGTCGGAATCCCGATCTACGGCGTGAACCACTCGCTGCCGCTTGCCGTTGCCTCGGGTATCGTGATGAGCGAATGGGCGCGGCGCCGCTACCGCAACGGCGCAACCGCATAGAATGGACCGCTTTCAAGTTGACGCGAGATCGAGGCGGCGGCGAGGAGCGGACCGGAACAGCCTGTTTCGGCTTTGAGGACCGCACCGCAGCCGCCAACGAAGAGATCGCGGCAAATCGAAAGCGGTCCCGGAACGGTCAATGCACCGCACCGTGCCAAGATGAAAACATCGCAAGAGGCCTCGTGGCAAAAGCTTCCGCTCGCGGCGTGGCGCGACACGCGAGACACACTGCACCTGTGGACGCAAATCGTCGGCAAAGTCCGCCTTGGCCTTTGCCCGTCAATGAACCACTGGTGGAACGTCCCGCTTTATGTCAGCGCGCGAGGGCTCACGACGGCTGCGATGCCGTGCGGGCATCGCACCGTGGAAATCCATTTCGACTTCCTGAGCCACAAACTCATCCTCGACACCTCCGAGGGAGAGAGCCGCGATATCGATTTATGCCCGCGCTCGGTCAAAGACTTCTACGAGCAAACGATGGCGGCTTTGCGGGCATTGAATATCGATATTCGCATTCGTCCAATACCTGTCGAAATTGCCAATCCAATTCCGTTCGACCAAGACATCACCCACGCGTCGTACGACGCCGACTACGCGCAAAGGTTCTGGCTCACACTTGCCGCGGCCGATCGCGTCTTGCAGCAATATCGTAGCGGGTTCATGGGCAAATCGAGCCCAGTGCACTTCTTTTGGGGGAGCTTCGATCTCGTGGTAACGCGTTTCTCGGGCCGGCGCGCGCCCCCACACGGTGAGGTGCCAAACACTCCGCTGTCGGTCGTTCGCGAAGCCTATTCGCACGAGCAACAGAGCTGCGGGTTCTGGACAGGTGGCAATGGCTACGACGATGCCGCGTTCTTTGCTTATGCCTACCCGGAGCCACGTGGCTTCGCGGACGCCTCTGTGCCATCGCCTGCATTCTACAACAAAACGATGGGCGAGTTCGTCATGCCCTACGAACAGGTACGCACGTCGAATAATCCGGATGCCCTGGTCCGCGCCTTTGCAGATGCCACCTACGACGCAGCAGCACGGCTTGCTCGCTGGAACCGCGCGGCTCTCGAGCGTGCTCCAGCTCCAGCAATCTAGACCGCAGAGACTCGACCGCGCGCAGCTGCCAGCGGCGATGCGTGCGCGTCGTCCCAGAGCGAAATCACGGAGCGGGGAAACGTGTGCAGCGGCGCTCGGAGCTCGAGTTGGACGAGCCACTGACGCACGGCAGCGAAGTCACGATTGTAAAATGCACATTCAGCGAGATAACCAAGAAGTTTGACTTCGGGGTAGCCCGCGGAAATGGCTCGCCGGAAAGCCGCTTCGGCAAGCTTCGACTCACGCAACTGCAGCCACATTCGCCCCTGAAAGGCCTCCGCTGGAGCAAAGCCAGGCAAAGCCTTGCACGCTATTTGAGCAAGCCCACACGACGTTGCCAGCGTGCTCGTGAGCGTGGCACCGTTGACAAGCCCAGCGTAGGCGAGCTCCCAATACGCTTCGGCAAGCCGCAAGTACAAATGCGCCTGCATGGTCGGGCATTTCGTCTTTGCAAGCGCATCGGACAAAACGAATCGTTGCCTATCCATCTCGCGCTGAATATGGCAAAGCCCTGACTCGGCACATGCTCTGACCTCGCGTGCAGGATCGGTACTTGCCCACCTTAGCCAGTGCACCGCACGCCGAGCCGCAAGTCTGCGTGTTGCGACAACAGCAAGGCAGCGAACCGCAATCGTTTCGGTGAATCGAGCGCGCAGCGCAGAGATGATGCACGCCGCTGTGATGCCCTCTTCGTACCGGCACACTCGGCGACTGCGAGCAAAATCGATAGCCTGCTGCGTGTCGAGCGAATGCCAAGGCGATTTGCGAAGCGCACCAAGAAACCGCAAAATGGCACGCCTGAAGACGGCAAAAAGCGCGAAGAGCTCGCGCGGAGCAATCATCGCGGTGTCCTCAGCGTAATGGGCGTCGTGGTTGCGACGTCACACGAACCGTGGCCAGGACGAACCATGGTGTCGACAGAGCCGCCGCGGAGTAAATCGGTGAAGTGTCCGCCGAGCGTGGACATTGCCTCGAGATTTCTTCGGTGAAAGGCCATAAACGGCATGGCGTGAACGCACAAGATGGCCCTGATCGTGCCGAGCGCGTCGACAAATGGAACGGCGGCAAGTAGCGTGGTTGATGGCATGCGACGGCTTGGCTTCATGCTGCCGGCAATGGGCACGTACGTGAGGCGGCCTGTGGCGAGCGCGCGCTCGAGCAAAGGATCCGTCGCCTTCGTCTCTGGCGGCATGCCAAAAGCTGCGCAACGTTCTCGGAGCCGGCCGGCCGCCACCTCGAAAAGCTCGCCCATCTCGAGACCGCAGTAGGTCGCAAACACTTCGAGCATGGCAGCGCCATGCGTGCAAAACGAGGTATCACCAGACTCGATGCTCTTGAACAAGGCTGTTGTCGCGTCGCGAAGCGAGCTTTGCGATCGTTCGATTTGATCGCTTAGCCTGTCGTGCGAAATCTCGAGCAGCGCATGCGAACGTGCAAGCGCGTTGGCTCGTTCGGTTTCGCGCGAAGCGCCCTCGAGCCGATTTCGCCAGACATCGGAAAAGTAGCCAACCATCGCGGCAGGCACGGCGATCCCAACGAGCGACTCGATGGGCAAGTGCACCGCCCTAGCCGCGCGATGCCATGCGGCGAGCAGCCCGACACAGAGCAGCAGCGTGAATGCCAGTGACTTCCACAAGCCATGGCGAAGCGCGACGAAAGTGGGCGCGAGCATGAACCAGCCGGCAACGTGCTCGGAGAACGAGACTTCGGTGCGACAGTAGGAATACGCAAGCACGCCGATGACGGCGGTGACTGCGCATCCTTCGAGCACGGCCAGCGCAAGCCCCGCGAGAGATGGCTTGGTAGGTCGACGAACCATGAGACTCATCCAGAGATGACCAATCTGCGGGCAGCTGTGAAGTGCTGCAGACGTTCGAGCGGCCTTTGTCACGGACGTCGGATCGCTGGCGCAGGAAATGTCCCAAGCCATCGCAGAGCACACGGTGCGGCAGCGCGCTCCGGTGTGTCATCGTCTACTTTAACCAATCGGCAAGAAGGCGAACGCGAGTAAGGTGATTGCCACTTCAAGGGAGATCACGATGGCCAAAATTCCTGCCTATGCCGCACAGTCCGCAAAATCGCCTCTTATGGCCTGGACGATCGATCGCCGCGACCCCGGCCCGAACGACGTCGTGCTCGATATCCTTTATTGCGGCGTTTGCCACTCGGACATTCACCAGGTGCGCGACGAATGGGGCGGCGCCATGTTTCCCATGGTGCCCGGCCACGAAATTGTTGGGCGCGTCAGCCATGTTGGCAAGAGCGTGACCCAGTTTGCGCCGGGTGCGCTTGGCGCCGTGGGCTGCTTCGTAGACTCGTGCATGGAATGCGAGCAGTGCAAGGTGCACCATGAGAACTTCTGCGAGAAAGGTGTAGCATACACATACACGAGCACCGAAATGGATCGGAAAACGCCAACGTTCGGTGGTTATTCAAAACAAATCGTCGTCAAAGAGCATTTCGTATTGAAGGTGCCAGCCAACCTCGAAATCTCGAGTGCTGCGCCGCTGCTTTGCGCTGGGATCACGACGTACTCGCCCCTCAGGCAGTGGAATGTCAAAAAGGGTGACAAGGTTGCTGTTGTCGGGCTCGGCGGACTCGGCCACATGGGTGTGAAGCTTGCAGCTTCCATGGGGGCCGACGTGACGGTTTTGAGCACGTCGCGCGCCAAGGAAGCCGATGCGCGCAAGTTTGGTGCGAAGGGCTTCGAGGTCACCAAAGATCCGGCCGTGTTCCAGAAGCTTCGCGGGCGCTATAGCTTCATTCTCGACACGGTGTCGGCGCCACATGATTACAACGCGTACCTCGAACTTCTCAAACCCTATGGAACCATGGTGATCGTGGGCGCGCCGCCCGAGGCATCGTCAGTCGAGGCGTTCGCGCTCATTGGCGCAAACCGGCAGCTTGCGGGCTCGAACATTGGCGGCATCAAAGAAACACAAGAAGTGCTCGATTACTGTGCCGCGCACAAGATTGCGCCCGAAGTTGAGATCATTCCGATTCAAAAGATCAACGAAGCTTACGAGCGAATGATTCGAAACGATGTTCGGTATCGATTCGTCATCGATATGGCATCGCTAAGCTGACTTGGCGATCCACGGGCTCGGGTCGAGTTGCTTCCCGATGTAGGCACCGTTAGTCTCACGGCGCGGCTCGCAGGATTTTGTACTCCCGTAAGGAGTACATTATCCCAGGCCGCGCATGATTTGGCTGGCTGCGCCAGGGCAGATGACATTGGTGGCTATCAGCGTAGACCTGCCCTCTGGCACGACTGCCAGAAAGACTTCCCGGCAGCCGTGTTCTAGTTAGAAAGCTTACTCTTCGTTTACAGCCGAAAACGAAGTTGACATCGGTGGCGCAGCCGAAGTCGTCGACGCATATCGGTCGTTGAGGCTTCCTTCTCCCTCGACAACCAGGTTGAGATTCTTGTACGCGCCAAGGCCTGTGCCGGCCGGAATGAGACGCCCCATAATGACGTTTTCTTTCAAGCCGCGTAACGTATCGGTTTTGCCATTGATGGCTGCTTCCGTGAGAACCTTGGTGGTTTCCTGGAACGACGAAGCGCTGATGAACGACTCGGTCGACAGCGACGCTTTCGTAATGCCAAGAAGAAGCGGCTCGGCAATACCCGGCTTTCCGCCGCGCTCGATGACTCGCTGATTCTCTTTCTCGAACAAATGCTTTTCGACATTCTCGTCGATGAGAAAGTTCGTATCGCCCACGTCTTTGATGCGAACGCGGCGAAGCATTTGGCGAACGATGACTTCGATATGCTTGTCGTTGATGGCAACGCCCTGCAAGCGATAAACTTGCTGAATCTCGTTGACGAGATAGGCCGCGAGCTCTTTCTCGCCTTTGACACGAAGAATGTCGTGCGGGTTTGCGGGGCCATCTTGAAGCGGTTCGCCGGCGCGCACGCGATCGCCAGGTTGCACGTGAATGTGCTTGCCCTTTGGAATCAAATACTCGCGCGCCTGGTCCGTGAGCGGCGCGCCATCGTGACCGAACGGCGTAATCACGACCTTGCGCTTGCCTTTCGTGTCTTTGCCAAAAGAAACCTCGCCGTCGATTTCGGCGATGATGGCGTGGTCTTTGGGCTTGCGCGCTTCGAACAATTCGGCAACGCGAGGAAGACCACCGGTGATGTCTTGGGTTTTCGTGGTTTCGCGCGGAATCTTCGCGATGATCTCGCCAGGCTCGAGCAAATCACCGTCTTGAACGACGATGTTCGCACCAACCGGCAACAGGTAACGCGCTTCGAGCGTGCTGTTCGGCAGCTTGAGCGTTTCGCCTGTATCCGGGTGCTTGAGCGAGATGCGCGGACGCAAATCGGCCGCTCGCGACTCGATGACAACCTTGCGCGATAGGCCTGTAACCTCGTCGAGCTTCTCGATCATGGTCACGCCTTCGACAATGTCACCGAACTTCGCAATGCCGCCAACCTCCGTGAGAATGACGTTGGCAAACGCGTCCCACTCGGCAAGCAAGTCGCCAGCTTTGACCTTGTCGCCTTCGTTGCACTTGAGCATGGCACCGTAAACCAAGCGGTGGTGTTCGCGCTCGCGGCCCGTTTCGTCAACGATCACGAGCTCGCCGTGACGGTTCATCACGGTAATGGTGCCGTTGTGACGCGTGGCAAGGTTTGCACCGCGAATGCGCACAAAGCCTTCCGTTCGCGCTTCAATCGAGCTTTGCTCGATTTTTCCGCGCGCCACAGCACCACCGATGTGGAAGGTACGCATCGTGAGCTGCGTGCCGGGCTCACCAATCGACTGGCTTGCGATGATGCCAATGGACTCGCCAATGTTGACTTTGTAGCCACGGGCCAGATCGCGCCCGTAGCACTTCGCGCAAACACCGCGACGCGTCTGGCAGGTGAGCACCGAACGAATGACAACCTCTTCGATGCCGGCTTCTTCGATCTTCGAGACAAGGGTTTCGTCGAGCTCGGCGTTGTGAGGGACCACGACTTCGCCGGTGAGCGGGTCGACGATGTCTTCGAGCGCAACGCGACCGAGAATGCGATCACCGAGCGGCTGAATGACTTCGCCCGCGTCTTCGAGCTTCGTCACGCGAATGCCGTCGAGCGTGCCGCAATCGAACTGCGCGATCACGGCATCTTGCGCGACATCGACGAGACGGCGCGTGAGATAACCGGAGTTGGCGGTTTTGAGCGCCGTGTCGGCAAGGCCTTTTCGCGCGCCGTGCGTGGAAGTGAAATACTCGAGAACGCTGAGACCCTCGCGGAAGTTCGCGGTGATGGGCGTTTCGATGATTTCACCCGACGGGCGGGCCATGAGCCCTCGCATCGCGGCAAGTTGGCGAATCTGCTGCGTGCTACCGCGCGCCCCCGAATCGGCCATAACGTAGATTGGGTTGAAACTTGGTTCGATTTGCTCTTTGCCAGTTACAGGATCCACAATGGCTTCTTTGCCAATGACCTGCATCATTTCCGAAGTTACCTTGTCGGCAACACCAGCCCAGATGTCGACGATTTTGTTGTAGCGCTCGCCGTCGGTGATAAGGCCTTCTTGGTATTGATCGACGACGCGCTGGACTTCGTCACGCGCCTCGCCAAGCAAAACTTCCTTGGCCTTTGGAATGACCATGTGGTCGACGCAAATGGACATGCCGGCCTTCGTTCCGTACTCGTAGCCGAGCGAGCGAAGGCGGTCGGCAAGCAGCACGGTCGCCTTGTTGCGATGTTTGCGGTAGCAGGCGTCGATGAGCGTTGATAGAGCTTTTTTGTCGAGCGTTTTGTTCACAAGCTCGAATGGCAGTCCTTCGGGAACAATCTCGGAGATGAGGCAGCGACCGACCGTTGTGTTGACGACTATGCGCTTGCCCGTTTCCGGATCCACCACGCGAACTCGAATGCCCGTGTGAATGGTTACCTCGTCGTTGTCAAAGGCCATGCGAACTTCTTCGGGCGATGAATAGACGCCTTTGAGGTAGCCGCCTTCGATGACACCATCGTTAGACACCTGCAGCGTGCCTTCGCGATGATAGCCTTTCGCAAACTTGCGCTCGCGGGTTGCATAATACAATCCCAAAACAATGTCTTGCGTTGGGTTGATGATTGGCTTGCCGTTTGCTGGTGATAGGATGTTGTTCGTGCTCATCATGAGCACGCGCGCTTCCATTTGCGCTTCGACCGAAAGCGGAATGTGCACGGCCATCTGGTCGCCGTCGAAGTCGGCGTTGAACGCTGCGCATACCAGCGGGTGTAGCTGAATGGCCTTGCCTTCGATGAGAACCGGCTCGAACGCCTGAATGCCGAGACGGTGAAGCGTGGGCGCGCGGTTCAGCAAAACCGGATGCTCGCTGACAACTTCTTCGAGAATGTCGAACACCTCGGGGCGCTCTTTCTCGACCATCTTTTTGGCACTTTTGATGGTGTTGACGTAGCCGCGCTCTTCGAGCTTGTTGTAGATAAACGGCTTGAAAAGTTCGAGCGCCATCTTGGTTGGCAAACCGCACTGGTGCAACTTCAGCGACGGACCAACCACGATGACGGAACGACCCGAATAGTCGACACGCTTGCCGAGAAGATTCTGCCGGAAGCGCCCTTGCTTGCCTTTGAGCATGTCGCTGAGCGACTTGAGCGGACGCTTGTTCGGACCGGTGATTGTTTTTCCGCGGCGGCCGTTGTCGAAAAGAGCGTCCACCGCTTCTTGCAGCATGCGGCGCTCGTTGCGAATGATGATTTCCGGAGCGTTCAATTCGAGCAGCCGCTTGAGGCGGTTGTTGCGATTGATCACGCGGCGGTACAAATCGTTCAGATCGCTTGTTGCAAAACGGCCCCCATCGAGCGGTACGAGCGGGCGCAAGTCCGGCGGGAGAACCGGAATGACCGTCAGCATCATCCACTCTGGACGGTTGCCGCTTTCGCGAAACGCCTCGCAAACCTTGAGGCGTTTGACGATTTTCTTGCGTTTGGCTTCGCTGGTTGCCGTACGCATTTCTTGGCGCAACGTTTCACAAAGCTGGTGAACGTCGACGCTCTTGAGCATATCCAAAACAGCTTCACCGCCCATGCCGGCAGTGAACTTGTCGTCGCCGTACTCGTCGAGAAGCTGCATGTATCGCTCTTCACCGAGAAGTTCGCCGCGCCCGAGCGGCGTTTCTTTCGGGTCGATGACGATGTACGCCTCGCAATAAAGGACTTTTTCAAGATCCTTGAGCGATATATCGAGCATGTTGCCGATGCGGCTCGGCAGGCTTTTCAAAAACCAAATGTGAGCCACGGGCGTGGCCAGGTTGATATGACCAAGGCGCTCACGGCGCACCTTGCTTTGGATGACTTCAACACCGCATTTCTCGCAAACGATGCCGCGGTGCTTCATGCGCTTGTACTTGCCGCAGTTGCACTCGTAGTCTTTTACCGGGCCGAAGATCTTGGCGCAGAAAAGGCCATCGCGCTCCGGCTTGAACGTGCGGTAGTTGATTGTTTCGGGCTTCTTGACCTCACCGTGCGACCACTCGCGGATCTTCTCTGGGGACGCGAGCGAAATACGCATCGCGCTGAACGAAAGCGGATCCTTGGGCTTCTCGAAGAAGCTGAAGATGTCGCGCATGGGGGTGCCTTTCTTTCCTCAGTCGATAATGGGTAATGCAGAACGGCTTATTCTTCGGCCGCGTGGTCTGTGGTGCGGACCTGACCAGGCTCAAGAAGCTCGACATTGAGACAAAGCGCCTGAAGCTCCTTGATAAGAACATTGAACGACTCGGGTAAGCCCGGTTCGAGCGTGTACTCGCCTTTCACGATGGCTTCGTACATGCGCGTTCGGCCCATCACGTCGTCGCTTTTGACTGTGAGAAACTCTTGGAGCGCGTAGGCCGTTCCATAGGCTTCCATCGCCCAAACTTCCATTTCACCAAGACGCTGGCCGCCGAACTGCGCTTTGCCACCAAGCGGCTGCTGCGTCACGAGCGAATATGGGCCTATCGAGCGCGCGTGGATCTTGTCGTCGACAAGGTGGTGCAGTTTGAGGACATACATGATCCCCACCGTGACTTCTTGATCGAACGCTTCGCCCGTGCGCCCGTCGAAAAGCACGGTTTGGCCCGAGGTTGGAAGCCCGGCAAGGGAAAGTGAATTTTTGATCGCTTCTTCTGGCGCACCGTCAAAGACCGGCGACGCGTAATGCACGCCCTGCTTCAACTTCTGTGCGACCTGACGCGCTTCTTCGCCCGACAGCTTCGCCATGATCTTTGCGACGTCTTTGTCACCGTCGAAGATCTTGACGATGAAATCTTTGATCTGCGTATCGCTGTACTTTTCGTCGAGCATCGACTGCAATTGCCAGCCAAGCGCCTGCGCGCCCCACCCAAGGTGCGTTTCGAGAATCTGGCCGATGTTCATGCGGCTCGGAACACCGAGCGGGTTGAGCACGATGTCAACCGGACGCCCGTCTTGCATGTATGGCATGTCTTCTTCGGCCATGATGCGCGACACCACGCCTTTGTTGCCATGGCGCCCCGCCATTTTGTCGCCAACTTGGAGTTTGCGCTTGATGGCGATGTAAACCTTCACCATCTTGATGACGCCTGGCGGAAGCTCATCACCCTTCGAAAGCCTGTCGATCTTGTCGCGGAAATGCTCTTCACGAACGCGGATGATCTCGTCGAGCTCGGCAAGCTTGCCCGCGATGTCTTCGGCGTCGACGACAGGAAGAGCGTTCCAATACTTGTGCGCAACGCCATCGAGCATGGCTTCGTCGAGCACCTGACCCTTCTGGAGAAGGACCTTGCCCTTGTCGTCGACGAGCTTGCCCGTCGTGGTTGTGCCCGCAAGCTTCTTTTTTAGGCCGCGGAAGAACGAGTCGCGGAGAATTTTGATCTCCTCGTCGCGCTGCTTCTCGAGGCGCATGCGCTCGTGCTCTTCGATGTCTTTCGAGCGCTCGTCTTTCTCGGTTCCCTTGCGAGCAAAAATGCGTGCATTGATCACAATGCCGCCCACGCCTGGTGGAACACGCAGCGAGCTGTCGCGAACGTCGCCGGCTTTTTCACCGAAGATGGCGCGAAGCAGCTTCTCTTCCGGAGAGAGCTGCGTTTCACCCTTGGGCGTGATTTTGCCAACGAGGACATCGCCCGGCTTCACCTCGGCGCCAATGCGGACAATGCCGCTTTCGTCGAGATCTTTCAGGGCCTCTTCGCCAACATTGGGAATGTCGCGCGTGACTTCTTCTTTGCCGAGCTTCGTGTCGCGCGCAACGCATTCGAATTCTTCGATGTGAATCGAAGTGAAAACATCGTCTTTCGCGATGCGCTCGGACACCAAGATCGAGTCTTCGAAGTTGTAACCTTGCCATGGCATGAACGCGACAAGCACGTTTTGGCCGAGTGCAAGCTCGCCCATGTCGGTGGACGGGCCGTCAGCGAGAACATCGCCCACGCGTACCGTCTCGCCAGCGCGAACGATCGGCTTTTGGTTGAAGCAGGTCGACTGATTCGAACGCTGGAATTTGTAAAGCTGGTAGATGTCGGGAATTTCCGCTTTGTCGGATTCAGGGCGAACGACGATGCGGTTTGCGTCGACGCTTTCGACAACGCCATCGCGCCGCGCAAGAACGCACACACCGGAGTCACGCGCGAGCTTGTTTTCCATGCCCGTGCCGACCAAGGGCGACCAGCTGCGGATCAGTGGAACAGCCTGACGCTGCATGTTCGCGCCCATGAGCGCGCGGTTTGCGTCGTCGTGCTCGAGGAACGGAACGAGCGCCGCAGCGACCGAGACCATTTGGTTCGGTGACACGTCCATGAGTTGGATCATGTCGGGTGCAACCATTTGGTAGTCACCGTTGAGGCGAGCCGAGACCAGGCTGTCTTTGAACTTGCCTTTGTCGTCGATGCCAACCGACGCCTGCGCGATGTACTTCGCCTCTTCTTCGAGCGCCGAGTACCACTGCACTTCCCGCGTGACACTGCCTTCACCAGCACGGCGGTAAGGCGTTTCAACGAAACCATATTCGTTGACACGTGCAAACGTGGACAGCGACGCGATAAGGCCAATGTTCGGACCTTCCGGCGTTTCGATCGGGCAGATGCGCCCATAGTGCGTTGGGTGAACGTCGCGGACTTCGAAGCCCGCGCGCTCGCGCGTAAGACCACCTGGACCAAGCGCCGAAAGACGACGCTTGTGCGTCACTTCGGACAAGGGGTTCGTCTGATCCATGAATTGCGACAGCTGCGAAGAGCCAAAGTACTCTTTCACCACCGCAGAAACAGGCTTCGCGTTGATGAGATCGTGCGGCATGAGCGTGTCGATCTCTTGCGACATGCTCATGCGCTCTTTGATGGCTCGCTCCATACGGACAAGGCCAATGCGATACTGATTTTCCATCAGCTCGCCAACGGCGCGCACACGACGATTGCCAAGGTGATCGATGTCGTCGACCGAGCCGCGACCGTTTTTCAGCTCGATGAGATGGCGAACGGTTTCGAGAATGTCTTGCGCCGTGAGCACCTGCGTGTCGAGCGCGGGGCGCTGCTCTTCCGGCAGGTCTTTGTAGAACTTGTAATTGAGCTTGAGACGGCCAACCTTCGAAAGGTCGTAGCGCTCGGCATTGAAGAATAGATTATGAAAAAGCGTCTTTGCCGTGTCGAGCGTCGGCGGATCGCCGGGGCGCAGGCGCCGGTAGATCTCCATAATCGCGTCTTCTGTCGTTTTTACCTTTTCGGCAAGAAGCGTATCGCGGAGGTAGCTTCCAACATTGAGGCCGTCAATAAAAAGGATTTTGAACTCGGGAATGCCTGCTTCGCGGACTTTCTCGAGCTTGTCGGCCGTCACTTCTTCGTTGACCTCGAGCACGACCTCGCCGGTTTCCTTGTCGACCACGTCGTGCGCGGCCACTTTGCCGGTAAGTTCCTCGGGATCAGCCGGGAGGCGATCGATTTTCGCCTCTCTCAGCTTCTTCATCGCCGCCTTGGTAAATTTGGTGTTCTTCTTGACGATGACTTCGCTGCCGACCTTGATATCGCGCGTGGCACGCTGGCCAGCAAGTAACTCATATTCAACCGATTTCGAATACTTGCCGCCTTTTTCAAGGTAGATGGTTTCGGTGTTGTAGAAATAATTCAGCAAATCTTGCGTGCTATAGCCAAGCGCACGAAGAAGTACGGTTGCGTGCATCTTGCGGCGGCGGTCGATGCGAACAAAAATAATATCTTTCGGGTCAAACTCGAAGTCGAGCCACGAGCCGCGATAAGGAATTACTCGCGCCGAGTAAAGAAGCTTGCCGCTCGAATGCGTTTTGCCCTTGTCGTGGTCAAAGAAAACGCCAGGGCTGCGGTGAAGCTGGCTGACAACGACACGCTCGGTACCGTTGATGATAAACGTACCGGTGTCGGTCATGAGCGGGATCTCTCCGAAGTAGACCTCCTGCTCTTTAATGTCGCGGACGATACGCTCTCCGCCATCGCGCGTATCGTAAATCATCAGTTGCGTCGTAACCTTGATTGGCGCGGCGAACGTCATGCCGCGCTGGCGGCACTCGTCCACGTCGTACTTCGGCCTTTCAAGGTTGTACGATACAAAAACGAGCTCGCTCGTCCCATTGAAATCTTTGATCGGGAAAACACTACGAAAAACCGCTTGCAGCCCCACTTCTTGCCGCTCATTCTGCGGAACCGTAGACTGCAGAAACTTGTCGTACGAGGATTTTTGAATGTCGATGAGGTTGGGCACCTCGATGACACGTTGGATCCGTCCCAGGTTCTTACGGACACGGAAGTTGGACTGGATAGCGGTCGCCATCGTTGCTCCTCTCGAAAACGTCCTTTGGCTGCCGCTTGGCACAGCGCCAACAGCGCAAAGGGCTCACAAACCAAATAAGGCTAAGCAAAACTGTTCCGGTCCGTGCCTGACTTCGCTCTGCGACGGCGTATGCGTGTGCTATGCAAGCACACGCACCTTCCGCCGCCTTGAACTTGCATCAACTTGCATGAACTCGTAAGCGCCAAGGGCAAGCGAAGGGATCTCTCCCTTCGCCGCCCTGCGGCGTCAATCAGACAATCACTTCGGTCCGCAATTATTTGGCGGTTCGCAATTATTTTAGCTCGACTTTGGCGCCAGCCTCTTCGAGCTTCTTCTTGAATTCGGCCGCATCGGCCTTTGAAACGCCCTCTTTGAGATCTTTGGGCGCGCCTTCAACGAGATCTTTCGCCTCTTTGAGGCCGAGACCCGTAATCTCGCGAACCACTTTAATGACGGCAATCTTGTTTGCGCCGGTTTCTTTGAGAACAACGGTGAACTCAGTTTGCTCTTCCGCCGGTGCCGCAGCAGCGCCGCCTGCGGCGCCAGCAGCCGGCGCGACAGCAACAGCAGCCGGCGCTGCCTTGACGCCCCACTTGTCTTCAAGCGTTTTGATAAGCTCCGCAATCTGAATGACCGGGAGGTTCGAGAGGTAATCGACAACCTGGTCCTTAGTGATGTCGGCCATTTTTTTGAAATCTCCGTACGTAATCGAATTCTTTGAAATCTTCAAATCGACGCGCCCACGCGAATTCGCAGACACGCCCGGCCCTTCGAACCAAGGGCCGTGCAAACGCAGATCAGGTCAAGGTCCTTTTTGCTCTTTGGCAGCAAGGGCATAAACGAAGTTCTGCGCGGGAGCGTTGAGCAGTGCGACGAACTGCTGAAGCGGCGCTTGAAGCGTCGCAAGCAGCTTGGCGCGTAGCTCGCTTTTGCCTGGCATCGTCGCGAGCTGTTCTTCAACGGCTTTCGCGTCGAGAACAGTCCCGTCGATGAGACCAGCTTTGATCTTGAGTTTGTCGCCGGCATCGCCTTGGTCTTTCTTGAAAGACTTGACGATCTTCGCGGCGGCTGAAGGGTCTTCGTAGCTCCAAGCGATGCCAGTCATTCCGGTCAGCGTCTTGGATTTGTTGAGGCTCTCGAGAAACGATGTCTCTTTGAGAGCCTGCTTCACGAGCGTATTCTTGACGACTTTGTACTCGACGCCCGCCTTGCGGAAAGACGCACGAAGCGTAGTCGCCTGCTCGACGGTCATTCCCTTGTAGTCGAGGAAGACAGCCGAAGACATCTTGTCGAACTTGCCTGAAACTTCGCCAATAAGGGCGCTTTTACCCTCGCGCGTTGCAATGGCACGGGTCACGGTTTAGCCCTCCTCGCTCGCGGCAACGAATTGGGCGGGATCAATCTTGATGCCGGGGCCCATCGTCGAGCTGACAGTGATGCTGCGAATGTATGCGCCTTTGGCCGTGGATGGCTTTGCGCGCACAAGCGCTTGAACGAGCGCCTTGGCGTTGTCGGAAAGAGCACTCTCGGTAAACGATGCTTTGCCGATGCGTGCGTGTACAATGCCGGCTTTTTCGACTCGGTACTCGATTTTTCCGCCTTTGGCTTCCCGAACGGCGTTGCCAATGTCAAAGGTTACCGTTCCAACCTTGGGGTTCGGCATGAGCCCCCGCGGACCAAGAACGCGACCAAGCTTGCCCACCGCGCCCATCATGTCGGGCGTTGCGATCACGCGGTCGAAATCCATGAAACCTTCGGAAACCTTGGCCACCATGTCGTCGCTTCCAGCGAAATCGGCGCCGGCATCGCGGGCCTCGCGTTCTTTCTCGCCTTTGGCGAACACAAGCACGCGCACCGCTTGACCGGTACCGTGCGGGAGAACCAGCGCACCGCGAACCATTTGGTCCGCATGTTTGGGGTTGACCCCCAAACGAACGGCGAGGTCCACCGTTTCGTCGAACTTGCCAAACTTAACCTTCTTAACGAGGGCGCAGGCTTCTTCGACCGTGTATTTGCGCGAACGATCGACGGCTTGGTCAACCTTCGTGCGATTCTTCGACAGCTTCGGCATCGTCTCCTTTTATCGGCCTTGTGCCTTTGCGAGCGAAAGGCCTCCCACCGTGATTCTGCGTTTGCTAGGGTGGTGGTTTTGAGGTTTCTACGGATGGACGCAAGAACCATTTCTTGCGCCCGGAAGAGTAAGGATCACGCTAGAGCGTGTTCGACAGCCGTCGCGAGCGAATCGAGGCTAGGGCGGACGCGAGCACCGCGCGGAACAGCCTGCTTCGGCTTTGAGCACGGAGCGCAACGTCCAACCGACGCATCCGATTTCGCGTAGCAGGCTAACGAACACGCTCTCAGGCAACAACGTCGATGCCCATAGACCTGGCGGTGCCTTTGACCGTGCGGATCGTCGCTTCAATATCGGTGGAGTTCATTTCTTTCATTTTTTGCATTGCGAGATCACGCACTTGCTTCTCCGTCACCTTTCCGACTTTATTTTTGTTTGGCTCCTTCGAGCCTGAACCCGGCTTTTTCGTCGTTGCAAGCCCCGCAGCCTTCTTGAGAAGAACCGAAACCGGCGGCTCCTTCAAAATGAAGGAGAACGAGCGATCGGCGTAGACGGTGATCACAACAGGAATGATCATGTCGCCGCCTTGCGTTTTCGCGTTGAACTCCTTGCAGAAAGCCATGATGTTGACACCGTGCTGTCCGAGCGCGGGGCCTACCGGCGGAGCCGGATTCGCTTTGCCGGCGGGGAGCTGTAGCTTGATGGTTCCGGTAACTTTCTTCGCCATGACTTCTTCTTCTGCTGCTTTTGCTGCTACGCGTGCGGCTCGATATCAGCGAGCGGACCTTACGTTTCAATGCTCGATCGTAAAGGAAAAGGAAACTCAGTGCCGCTCGCGGGCGCCTTCGCATACCGCGAACCCGAATAAAATCAAGCTTTTTTCACAATGACTCGCAGGAACGCAAAAAAAGGCCTCTATATTGCATGAGCTCGCCTTCGCCCCCACACAGCCTCACACCCTTTTCTCGACTTGCGAAAAGTCAAGTTCCACCGGCGTTGCGCGCCCAAAGATTGAAACCTTCACTTTGAGCTTTTGCTTGTCGGGCTTCACCTCTTCCACGGTGCCGGAGAAGTTCGCGAATGCGCCGTCGATGACACGAATCTCGTCCCCCACGTCGAAGTTCACCCGCGGCTTCGGCTTGACCGCACCTTCAACCACTCGGCGACGCTGATCGTCAATTTCTTGTGGGCGGACTTCCCGCGGGCGCTGGTTGCCGATAAAACCGGTAACTTTCGGCGTGTCTTTGACAAGGTGCCAGGTGTCTTCGCTCATTTCCATCTCGATGAAAACGTAGCCAGGCAAGCTTGTTTTCTGACGGACACGAGACTTGCCTCCGGGACGGGCTTCTTGGACGGTCTCGGTTGGGATCAGAATCTCGCCAAATTGGGCGTCTTTGCCATGCTCTTTGATGCGTTGGAGCAAGGCTTCTTTGACCTTGTTCTCGAAACCCGAGTAGGTCTGAATGACGAACCACTTCTTGGTCATAACACTGACTCCACCGAACCTTGCACCCGCCCTAGCCTCAATTCGCTCGCGACGGCTGGTAAACATCCTCTGAGACCGTGGGATCAAAAGCTATAGATCTTATCGGTGACGAATCTCCAAAATTGATCCATGAGTGCGAAAAAAACCGTGGCGAAAAGCGCCGTGAGAATGACCACGGTGGTCGAGTTCCAAACCTCTTTTTTTGTTGGCCAAGTAACCTTCGAAAGTTCTTCGGCGACCTCGTTTGCGTACTGCCGCGTCGACTGCCGGCGCCAGTAGTAGAGCGCGACAACAACCCCCGCGATGGCCGCAATGCTGTAAACGATCTCGTCTTTCGGCTCGCCAAAGTCAGGTTTCCACTGCCCCAGGCGATACCAGCCGATGTGGCCGATTTTCGCGACAAGGAATGCAACGGCCATCGCGCCCGCCATGTACGCCGCGTACACGAAGCGCTTGTAGCCAAACTGCATGGGAGCTTCTTCGTTGGCGTCGCGCTCATTTGGGTGCTCGTTCGGCGCCATCTTGTCGAGGACGCCGTCCGTGTCGCCTGCAGGCTCGGAGCTTTCTTCCGGCTCCGCAGCAGGACTGTCGGTCTTTTTGAGTTCCTCTTCGGTGGTCATCGGGCTTTGGGTCTTCGAAACGAGCAGTGCGATGGGAACGTAGCAGGGGCTGGGGGACTCGAACCCACGACCTGCGGATTTGGAATCCGCTGCTCTACCAACTGAGCTAAACCCCTAATTTTCCGTATTACTTGGTTTCCTTGTGAACCGTATGTCGTTTGCATTGCGGGCAAAACTTCTTGAGCTCGATTTGCCCTTGATGCTGCTTTTTCCGGGTTGTCCGGTAGTTGCGCGATGCACACTCCGAGCAAACGAGCGCGATGTCGATCCGCTCGGCCACTTATTCAATAACCTTGGTAACAATGCCGGCGCCGACGGTGCGGCCGCCTTCGCGAATCGCAAAACGCATCTGCTCTTCAATGCCCACGGGCGTGATGAGCTCGACGGTCATCGTCACGTTGTCC
>Ga0123357_10000180_pt1 | contig 58278 bp, 53 predicted proteins | sample TergutEmb28metaG_FD_89873 | JGI IMG/M metagenome (GOLD analysis project Ga0123357, IMG submission 89873) | Embiratermes neotenicus P4 segment gut microbial communities from Petit-Saut dam, French Guiana - Emb289 P4 | ecosystem: Host-associated > Arthropoda: Insects > Digestive system > Gut ...
GCGAGAGGCGGTCAGCGGGGCGAAGAGCAGCGCAGGAACCGGAGTTTATGAGTGATAAATGAGGATTCCGAGCAGCGCATGAGCCCCGATCACAGCCTCGCAGTAAGATTATGAACAGGTTCTTAGGTCTGAACTGGGGTTAGCCCACGATAGACGAATCAGATTGGATGTTTCTAGACCGGAATCTTTAAGGTCGCCCAATAAATCAATTAATTGCGCCCCGCAGAGGCGCGGCAACAGGCGTGTGCGGCTGCTACATAATTCCGTAAAACAGGTGAAGGTCTGAGTTGTCATCTCAATAATTGCTCGTTCGAGACGAAATCCTTAACCGCCTGCTGCGCGCTGACGAAACGTGGCTCGACCGCGAGCGCGAACGCATCTTTCGCGGCGCGCGGATGCAGTTTGCCGATCCGAGCCAGGCTTTCGGGCTTCAGATCCGGCGTCCAGCGCGCCAGCAGCGTATCGGCCAAATCGGGACGGTTGCAGACGAGCAGCATGTCGCAGCCCGCCGCATGGGCGGCCTCGGCGCGCGCGACGATATCGCCCGCCACGGTCGCACCTTCCATCGTCAAGTCGTCGGAAAAGATCACGCCGGAGAAACCAAGGCGACCGCGCAGAACCTCTTGCAGCCAGAACGCGGAAAAGCCCGCCGGATGCGGGGCGACGCGTTCATAGATCACATGCGCGGGCATCACGCCCGATAGTTGCCGCGCCAGACGGTGACGATAGGGCGCGATGTCGCTCACCCAGATCGCGTCGAAATCGCGTGTGTCGACGGGAAGCGCGACATGCGAATCGGCCTCCGCCCAGCCGTGGCCGGGGAAGTGCTTGCCGACCGCGCCCATGCCCGCTTCGGCCAAGCCGGCGATCAAGGCGTTCGCGAGCGCCGATGTGCTTTCAGGCTCGGCGGTGAAGGCGCGGTTCCCGATTACCGCGCTGCGGCCGTAGTCGAGATCGAGGACCGGCGTGAAACTGAGGTCGACGCCGTGCGCGAGCAGTTCCGCCGCCAGGACATAGCCCGTGGTTCGCGCAAGATCGAGCCCGGCGACATGGTCGCGCTGCCAAAGCTCGCCGAGCGCGCCCATCGGCGGAAGGCGCGTGAAGCCGCTGCGGAAACGCTGCACGCGTCCGCCTTCGTGGTCGACCGAGATCAACAGTTGCGGCGAGCGCAGCGCATGAATTTCGGCCGTCAGCGCAGCGAGTTGCTCGGGGTCTTGGTAATTGCGTGTAAACAGAATGACGCCGCCGACGAGCGGATGGCATAGACGCGCCCGTTCCGCCGCGCTTAGCGTGAGCCCTTCGACATCGCAAATCACCGGCCCAAGTGGCAGTTCGATAGCCATTCGCAGTCCCGCTTTCCAATCGCCCGGGCACCGGGCGGCAATCAATTTGTTTCGATGAGCGCGAACGCGACGACCATTTCTTTTTCGTCGCTGATCGAAAGATGGCTCCGCCAGCCGCGCCGCTGCATTTCCGCTTCGAGCACGGCGTTGAACTGGTAAGCGGGTTTGCCAAGTTCGTCGTGCGTCACGCTGATTGCATGCAGAGTGGCCGGCACGCGCACACCCGTGCCGAATGCTTTGGCGAATGCTTCTTTGGCGGCAAAGCGTTTGGCGAGAAAACGCGCGGGATCGTTCACGCTGGCGAACTCGGCGCGCTCCGCTTCGGCGAGGATGCGCGTGGAAAAACCCTCGCCGTGGCGTTCGAGCAAGGCGCGTATGCGCGCGGTCGCTACGATGTCCGCGCCAATTCCAACGATCACTTTGCGCGCCTCAACTGCCGTAGTGATGCGGCGCGTCGGCGGCTTCGCGCATCAGGCGTTTCATTTCTCGCACCGCTTCGCGCAAGCCGACGAACACCGCGCGGCTGATGATCGCGTGGCCGATATGCAATTCGCGCACCCCAGGGAGCGCCGCGATCGGCTGCACATTGAAGTAGTTCAGGGCATGGCCGGCATTGAAGCGCATCCCGAGGTCGACGATAGCCTTCCCGGCGGTGCGGATTTTTTCGATTTCCGCCAGCACGGCCGGGCTGCGCGCATCGCGGCCACGGTTGTGAAACGCATGCGCATAAGGCCCGGAGTGGATTTCGCACACACGCGCGCCGACATGCGCGGCGGCTTGCACTTGCGCAAGCTCGGCATCGATGAAAACGCTGCTCTGGATGCCCGCGTCGGCGAGTTTTTTGACGGCGGCCTTGATCCGCGCCTCGTTCGCAACGATGTCGAGCCCGCCTTCGGTCGTTACTTCCTCGCGGCCTTCGGGGACGAGCATCGCCATTTCGGGCTTGAGCCGGCAGGCGATGTCGACCATCTCATCGGTCGCCGCCATTTCCAGGTTGAGTTTGATCTGGGTGAGATCGCGCAGATGGCGCACATCTTCGTCCTGAATGTGCCGGCGGTCTTCGCGCAGATGCACCGTAATGCCATCCGCGCCGCCCAAATGCGCTTCCACGGCGGCCCACACCGGATCGGGTTCATAGGTGCGGCGCGCCTGACGGATCGTCGCGACATGGTCGATATTGATGCCAAGCTCAATCACAATTCTTGCAACTCCATATAGATCCTGCGCGATTCGAGCGGGTGATTGCCGAGCACATGCGCAATCAAGCGCCGCATCAGGCTTTTTGCCTGGAACAGCGTATCGGGGGTGGATAGATCGTTCGCCGCCAGATCGAGCAAGGCCCGGCCCGACAGCGTTGGAAGGTCCGCATTTACCTCATTGGCAAGCACCGGACCTTGTTCGATTATAAAGACGTAACGCGCGTCGGGATGCAGCGGGGAGCCTGCATGATCGCAATCGAAAGTCGGCGCATAGCCGAGTTCGCGCAGCAAGGCCAATTCGAAACGGCGCAGGGAAAGATCGTGTGATGCGCCTTCGGCAAGCGCTTTTAGCAGCGCCGTGTAAGCATCGAAGAGCGCCGGGTGCGCATCCTCGCGCGGCAGCAAGCGGGTCAACAATTCGTTCGCGTAATAGCCGCACATCATTGCGGCCCCGGTCAGCAAGGGCAGCCCGCCGGACCATTCCGCGCCCGTCAAGGTGCGCACTTCGCCTTTTCCGCTCCAGGACACCAGCAAAGGCTGAAAGCTCATCAGGACGCCGCGCAATTGCGAGTGTGGGCGGCGCGCGCCTTTGGCGGCTAATGGCAGGCGGCCGTGGTTGCGCGAAAAGATGTCGAGCACCAGGCTCGTTTCGCGCCAGGGATGCGTATGCAGCAGAAAAGCCGGCTCCTGCTCGATCCGTTTTCCGCTCACTCAGGACTCCAGCCGCGCCTACTCGAAACCCAGGCTCTTGAGGGCGCGCTCGTCGTCGGCCCAGCCGCTCTTCACCTTGACCCAGATTTCAAGATAGACAGGTCCGTCGAAAAGCTTTTCAAGTTCCACGCGCGCTTCGCTCGCGATCCGCTTGAGCTTCAATCCACCCTTGCCGATCACCATCGCTTTGTGGCTCGAACGGTCGACGATGATGGCGGCGAAAATGCGCCGCACCGGGCCGTCGACTTCGAACTTTTCGATCTCCACGGCGAGCCCATACGGCAGCTCGTCGCCGAGCAGACGGAAGAGTTTTTCGCGGATGAATTCGGCGGCCAGGAAACGTTCGCTGCGGTCGGTGATGTCGTCCGCGTCGAAAATCGGCGCTTGCTCCGGCAGCAGCGGCAAGCAGGCTTGCAGCAATTCGGAAACGTTGCTGCCGGTTTCGGCCGACAAGGGCACGATGGCGGCAAAGCCGCACTCTTGCGCAAGACTAGCCAGCAGCGGCAGCAATTGGGTTTTATCCGCAAGGCGGTCGATTTTGTTCACCACCAAAACCACGGGCACGGCGGCGGGCAGCAGCGCCATCACTTCGCGGTCATCAGCGCTGAAGCGGCCCGCTTCGATGACGAACAGCACGGCGTCGACATCGGCGAGCGCCTGGGTGACGCTGCGATTCATGGCGCGGTTCATCGCGCTCGCATGCTTGGTTTGAAAACCCGGCGTGTCGACAAAAACATACTGTGCATCGTCACACGTCAGCACTCCCGTCACCCGGTGCCGCGTCGTCTGCGCCTTGCGCGAAACGATGCTGACTTTTTGCCCGATCAGGCGGTTCAATAATGTTGATTTGCCGACATTGGGCCGTCCGACAATCGCGAGAAAGCCGGTACGAAACCCCTGTGCCGAAACTTGTTCGCTTTCGTTCATGGAGATTTAATCCGTTCTATAGCTGCTGCTGCTGCCTGTTGTTCCGCGGCGCGCCGGCTTGGGCCGCTGCCATGCGTGACCAAACCGAGGCCGCTGATCTGACACGCGACTTCGAATTCCTGCGCATGCGCTTCGCCGCGCACGGCGACCATTTCATACTGCGGCACGGGATGGCGGCGCGCCTGTAGCCATTCCTGTAAGGCCGTCTTGGGGTCCTTACCGCTGCGCGCGGGATCGATTTGCGCCAATGCCGCGGCATACAGCTTGAGAATCACTGCGTTTGCGGCATCGAATCCGGCATCGAGAAAGACTGCGCCGAACAAGGCTTCCATTGCATCGGCAAGAATCGATGGACGACGATGGCCGCCGCTGCGCAATTCGCCTTCGCCGAGTTTCAACTCCTGGCCAAGATCGAGCTTTGTCGCCAGATCGAACAGTGCGTCCTGCTTGACGAGCCCCGCGCGCAAGCGGGAGAGCGTGCCTTCGTCCAGATCCGGGAAGCGTTCGAACAATGCGCAGGCGATCGCGCAGTTGAGGATGCTGTCGCCGACAAACTCCAGGCGCTCATTGTTCGGCGTACCAAAGCTGCGATGCGTCAGCGCCTGTTCGAGCAGGGCCGGAGTCCGAAAACGATGCCCCAGCCCGGTTTGAAGTCGATCAACAGCAAGCATTAAAACCCGACATCACGGCATATTCGAAGCCGCGGCGCGGCTTGAGGTTTCGAAAGAAAACACGAGGGCGACATTAGCAACCAGGGAAACGCGGCGCTCCCACTGGGCAGATACGACATAACGCCCGTTTTCCTTGGCGATAACGAGATCCTTGGTCGCAATGCTCGAAATATCGCCCACATCGGCATAGCGCTGAAAAGCACTCTTAATTGTTTCCGGCGAATCCAGATCGCCGCTCGTCGCAATTTTATTGAAGGCGCTTTTGACCGAGAAATATTCGTTGTAAACCGGCACGCAACGCATCGCCAAAATAATGGCACCAATAATAATGACACCAATAATAAGCGTGCCGATAAGCGAAAGTCCGCGTTGACGCTGATGCATCATCTAGTTTCTCCCGAGTGAATTTGCTCAGAACCTCTTCATAATCTTGCTACAGACTTTGAACCGGTTCTCAGTGGAAGCGTCCGATACGCCCCAGATCACTGAAATTGAACCACACAAAAAAAGCTCGGCCGCGAAGGTTTTCGTCCGGCACGAAACCCCAGATACGGGAATCCGCACTTTGGTCCCGATTGTCGCCCATCATGAAATAATGACCGGCGGGCACCTTGCAGCGGAAACCTTCACTACTGTAATCACAGTTTTCCTGGCCCGGAAAAGGCAGGCGCTGCGACACATAAGCCGGCGCATCCGCATCATTTAGCACGCGATGCTCAACGCCAGCAAGCGTTTCAACGAACTGGTTCGAATATTGCAGCCGGTCTGTATGCAAATAGTCCTCAATCTGCTTAGCCGGCACCTCTTCGCCATTGATGCGCAAGCGTTTGTTGATGTATTCCACCGTATCGCCGGGAAGGCCAATAACACGCTTGATGTAATCCTGCGAGGGATCGAGCGGATAACGGAAAACGGCGACTTCGCCACGTTTCGGCGAATCGATATCGATAATTTTTTTATCGATGACCGGCAGGCGGATTCCGTAGGAATATTTATTCACGAGAATAAAGTCGCCGACGAGCAAGGTCGGAATCATTGAGCCGGATGGAATGCGAAACGGCTCGACAAGGAATGAACGCAGCAGAAAAATTGCCAATAGGATCGGGAAAAAACCCGCGCCCCACTCCACCCAAACCGGCTCCGGGCCTCCCGCGGGCCGCTTCTTGCGGAAAACAAGACGGTCGGCAAACCACAGCACACCTGTAAGCAAGGACAGGACGAACAAAATCAACGCGAAATCCACGATTTCTCCTGAGTATCAAAGGAAGCGACTGTGCGCTTATTTGTTATCGTCAACACGCAGCACGGCGAGAAAGGCTTCTTGCGGAATTTCCACATTGCCGACTTGTTTCATGCGGCGCTTGCCTTCCTTTTGTTTTTCCAAGAGCTTTTTCTTGCGCGTGATATCGCCGCCGTAACATTTGGCCAAAACGTTTTTGCGCAGCGCCTTGATCGTTTCGCGCGCAATGATATGCGAACCGATGGCCGCCTGCACCGCCACATCGAACATCTGGCGCGGAATTAGTTCGCGCAATTTCGACGCGAGTTCGCGGCCCCGGTACTGAGCGCTCGCGCGATGCACGATGACGGACAGCGCATCGACCTTTTCGCTGCTGACGAGCAGATCGAGCTTCACGACATCCGCGGCGCGATATTCTTTGAAGTCGTAATCGAGCGAAGCATAGCCGCGCGAAACGGATTTCAATTTATCGAAGAAATCCATGACCACTTCGGCCATCGGCATCTCGTACACCAGCTTCACCTGGCGGCCGTGGTAGTGCATATCGACCTGGTTGCCGCGCTTCTGGTTGCACAGCGTCATCACGGGGCCTAGATAGTCTTGCGGGACGAAAATCGTCGCGGTGATGATCGGCTCGCGAATCTCCGCGATCTTTCCAAGGTCCGGCAGTTTCGACGGATTCTCGATTCGAATTACTTCACCGCTGTTCAGGACGACTTCGTAGACGACGGTCGGCGCAGTTGTAATCAAGTCCATGTCGAACTCGCGCTCCAGCCGCTCCTGCACGATTTCCATATGCAGCAGCCCCAGGAAACCGCAGCGAAAGCCGAAACCGAGCGCCTGGGAGACCTCGGGCTCGTACTGCAGCGAAGCATCGTTGAGTTTGAGCTTTTCCAGCGAGTCGCGCAGTTGATCGTATTCGCTCGATTCGACCGGATATAGCCCCGCGAAAACCTGCGGCTTGATTTCCTTGAAGCCCGCCAGAGGCTCGGACGCGGGTTTGCCTGCAAGCGTGATGGTGTCGCCGACCTTGGCCGAAGTCAGTTCCTTGATCCCGGCAATCACAAAGCCGACTTCACCCGCCTTGAGCGCTTCGCGCTGCACCGATTTCGGCGCGAATACGCCGACCTGCTCGCAAAGATGTTGCGCCGCGGTGCTCATGAACCGCAGTTTGTCCTTGGGCCGCATCGCGCCATCGACAACGCGCACGAGCATGACGACGCCGACATAGTTATCGAACCAGGAATCAATAATCAAAGCCTTGAGCGGCGCGTCTTCGCTGCCGCGCGGCGCGGGAATCCTGGCGATGATCGCCTCAAGGATCTCATCGATCCCCATGCCGGTCTTGGCCGAACACGGAATCGCATCGGTCGCGTCGATACCGATCACGTCCTCAACTTCCTGACGCGCCGCATCGGGGTCCGCCGAGGGCAGATCCATTTTGTTGAGCACAGGCACCACTTCCACACCCTGTTCGATGGCCGTGTAGCAATTCGCCACCGTTTGGGCTTCGACACCCTGCGAGGCGTCGACAACCAACAGCGCCCCCTCGCACGCCGCCAGCGAACGGCTGACCTCATACGAAAAGTCGACGTGCCCTGGCGTATCGATCAAATTCAGGTTGTAGATCTGACCGTCCTGCGCCTTGTAATGCAAAGCGGCGGTCTGGGCTTTGATGGTAATGCCCCGCTCGCGTTCGAGATCCATCGAGTCGAGAACCTGGGCCTCCATCTCGCGCTCCGAAAGTCCTCCGCAGCGCTGGATAAGTCGGTCGGCCAAGGTCGATTTACCGTGGTCGATGTGAGCAATAATCGAGAAGTTGCGGATACGCTGCATAACGCGAAAAGGGTGCGCAAACGCACCCTTTATGAGAATTTGCCGGTTGGGGTAAAGGGAAGATTATATCGGATCGCCTGCCGAATCGCCGGAAACTTGCTCCTCTGAGAGTCGCCAACAAAACCCAGCGAAGCGGTGCAGGCAAGGCGCGCGAAACGCAGACAGTACAAAACGTACGGCAAGTGAGCGCAACGCGGCATGCAGGGTTTTGTTAGCGACTCGTCTAATCCGGCACGCGCAAACTCACAAAGCTTTGCGTGTCGCCGCGTTTGACCAACAGGGAAACGCTTTCACCCCGTTCGACACTGCCCGCGAAGCGATTGAATTGATCGACCGAGCGGAATTCGGACTGCGCGCCTTTGCGCGTTCCCGACACTACAACATCGCCGGCCCGCAACTGCGCCCGGCCGGCGATACCTTTCGCATCCTTGATGGCGACACCGCCGCCGCTTCGATAATGGCGCCTCTGTTCCCCTGAAAGCGCTAAAACGACCAACCCCAATCGGTTGCCCGACGGCTCGCTGCGGCGCAGCGCAACTTGGCGGGGCGCAGCCTCGCGCTCTTCGGGGAATTCGGCAACCGTCAGCGCCACGTCTTTGATGCCCCCACTCCGCCATAGCTGCATGTTGACGCGTTTTCCCGGCTTGCTTGATCCCACGATGCGCGGCAGGTCGGTCGATGCGGCAACGGGACGCGCATCGAAACGCAGGATGATATCGCCGACCTGAATACCCGCCTTGGCGGCCGGCCCATTAGGTTCAAGCTCACTGACCAGCGCGCCCTCCGCATTTTTGAGCGCAAAACTATCCGCGACATCGCGCGTCACCTCCTGGACCAGCACGCCAATTCGCCCGCGGGTCACATGGCCGGCGGTACGGATCTGATTCTGCACATCCATGGCCATATCGATCGGGATGGCAAATGAGAGGCCCATGAAACCGCCGGTTTCGCTATAGATCTGGGAGTTGATGCCAACCACTTCGCCTTTGAGATTGAAAAGCGGACCGCCCGAATTGCCGGGGTTGATCGCAACATCGGTCTGAATGAAAGACACGAGCGACTCATCGGGCAAAGCGCGCCCTTTCGCGCTCACGATGCCGGCCGTCACGCTATGCTCGAAGCCGAATGGCGAGCCAATGGCAACAACCCAGTCTCCAACGCGCAAACGCGCCGGGTCGCCGATCGCGACACGCGGAAGATTATTCGCTTCGATTTTGATCAAGGCCACATCGGTGCGTTTATCGACGCCAATCACGCGCGCCCGGAATTCGCGTTTATCGACAAGGCTCACGATGATTTCATCCGCCGCGTTGACCACATGGGCATTGGTCAAAATGTAGCCGTCGGCAGTAATGATGAAGCCCGACCCTGTGGCTTCTTCATCCTCATCGCGCGGGATTTGCGGATGGCGCGGCATGAATTTGCGGAACAAATCATTCGGGTCCTGTCCCGGCCGAGCGCGCGCTTTGACGCTCAACGAACTGCTGACGTTCACCACCGCCGGCGCAAACCGTTCCACCATGTCGGCGAATTCGGGCAGATCCCGGCTCCAGGCAAGCGTCGGCGATACGAACAGCACGAAACACAGCCATACGCAGTAATTGCGAGGATCAATACGTCTCACTTCATCACCTCGGCTTCGCACCGATCAAGAATACGCACCGTCAGCGCCCTCCGGGCCTTTCGCAGGCGAGATACGAAAAGTCCGAGCGCAAATCCAAGCATGGCGCCGAACAAGGCTGCCAGCGCGGAAGAGGCTGCGCTCCAAGCCAGGCGTTCCGCTGTTATCGCCCCCACAAACAAACCGATCAAGGGCAGGCCATAGACAAGCCCGACAGCCCACAATACGCCCCCCTCGGGGATGCTGACCTGCACCACATTCCCTACCTGCACGCCAGGAGCCGCCGCCACGCGGTACGTAGAACAGCGCTGCCCGAACAGTTCGGTCAGCATGCCGGAACGGCAGCCGCCCGCCGTTTCACAGCGGCCACAACCGGCGTTCTCGGAAACCCGGAGCAGAGCCTCTCCAGCGTGGATTTCGACTACGACAGCATCGCGAACGTTCATCTATTGCGCAGCTCCACTCCGTCGGCAATCCGTTTCAGTGCCGCGGCCGGCACTTCACCCAAAGCGGTGACGAGAAAGTCGTTGCCCACGATACGTTTATAGATCTGCGTCGACCCCGCCGCACTGCTTCCCGGTTGCGGAGGCTCGGTGCGCCCGGCCAGCGGTTCGATGAATACGGAAAGCGTCGCCAAGCCGTCCGAAAAAACCATATGTAATGCTTTGGCGTCTTTGCGTTTCAGCGGCCGGCGCACCATGCTGATTTGCTTAAATCCGGGTAAGTTTTTTTGCACAATCCAGTCGGAATCCTCGGCGCGCACCGGTTCCCCGCATGCGTCGATGACACGCCAACCGCGCGTATCCCGCGCATAGCGGGAACGAAGCCGGTCTTGGTCGATCGCCCCGCCGATCTTGACCTCGGAGAAGGCAAATTGCTCGATCAGTTCGCCGCTCTTATCCGTCATGCGGGATTTGAGCATCAAGCCGCTCGCTGGATCGACCCAGAATACATGTCCGAAACGGAATTCATCGCGCGGTTCGAGCCTGACTATCTGCGCGTCCAAGCCCGCGACGCGATCAAGCCCCCCCAGAGAAACCCGGTAATAGTCCTTCAAGTTGTTTGGAACAATTGCGCCCCAGGCAGGGAAGCGCTGCACGACGACGCGATCGGTAATCAGCGTCCGCTCGTTCGGCAAATAAAAACTCACCTCGCCATTGGCTCGAACGATTTCGCGTGGCGCTCCATCAAGCACCTCCAGACGTTCATATTCGCCCGTGGCATCGTTCAAATGGACAATACGCGAGGTCTCGCTGTGTTTTCCAGTCTGATAGACAAACGTTCCCGCATAGCCGAGCTGTTGCGCTGAGCCGGACATCCGCGCAAGCCATGTCAGCGCTTCGTTCGAGCTATCCGCGAAGCAACTCCCCGCCCAACCCAGGACGGCAAACAACACCGCCCAAAACTTCATTGAGCGTCCCCCAGCGAGGGCTCGACCACCGTCCGCATGTAATAGCCGACGCCGGGCATGGCTTGAGCGTCTGCGTAACCATGGTGCGCAAGCAGATAAGCGCGATCCATTTCCGCATCGGAGGGAAGCGCGGACGCTATTTGAGTTTGATTTCCAAGCGTTGAAAAACCTTGGGAAGAGGCAAGAAGCCCAGGAGCGTCGACTTGCCCACGCGGCCAGCCAATCCAGGCCAGGACAGCGACCCCAAAGAATACGGCGGCAATCGGAAGGATGCGTCGCCAATATGCATCATTACGCGCATCTCCGTAATGTGGCGGATTTACGGCAATCACCGTCGGCTCCTTGCTGATTGCCGCCATTACCGATGCGGTGATATCGCGCACATGCCCCGTTTCACCACGCAGTACTTCACCGACCAGATAGTAAGTTTGCCAATCCGCGCGCACGGCGCTGCCTGCTTTAATGGCGCCGAGGACTTCTGCCTGCTCTGAATCCGTCAGCTCGCCATCCATCAAAGCCGAAACCTGCTCCTTCATACATCTACCACCTTTTATCAGGACTTGTATCCAGCAGGGGCCTCAAGCGCTCGGCAATCGCCTCGCGCGCACGGAAAATACGCGAACGCACGGTGCCGATCGGGCAATCCATCGCGGCAGCAATTTCCTCATAACTCAGCCCCTCTATTTCCCGCAGAACAATCGCTGTTCTCAACTCGTCGGGCAAGGCATCCATCGCCGCATTCACCGTTTCCCCGATTTGTTTCGATAGCAGCAAACGCTCCGGTGTATCGATATCGCGCAATAAGTCTGCTTCTTCGAATCCCTCCGCGTCCTCCGACAAAATATCCGAACTTGTTGGCGTTCTACGCCCATGCGACATCAAATAGTTTTTGGCCGTATTGATGCCGATCCGGTACAGCCAGGTATAGAACGCACTCTCGCCACGGAAGGACGGCAAAGCGCGATACGCTTTGATAAATGCTTCCTGCGCGACATCTTCGATTTCTGCGGGATCTCTAATCATTCGCGATAACAATCGAATCAACTTACGCTGATACTTCGCGACAAGCATTCCAAAGGCTTGCTTATCACCGCGTTGCGCATCTTCGACGAGTTGCTGATCAACCTGACGATCGCTCATGGGGCCTGGGGCTCAGGAAAATACTTCTTGTGCTAGGGATGGCACAAAGTATATCCCAGGCCCTCCCAAACCCGTTGGGCTCCTGTCTTCGTGGATATTGGAACCCCTCGCCAAACAAATAGTTCAGCCTTCATTGGGGCCTTTCTTGAGCTAAGGCAAAAGCCAAAGTTCCCCATGCTATATTTATTTTTCTTTACGTTCCTACTGGCCATAGCGGCCCACGAAACCGTGCATCACTTCGATGTCCTCATCCTCGGCAGCGGACTTGCCGGCCAATCTCTCGCGCTACGTTTAGCCGATCAATACTCCGTCGCGCTCGTCTCCAAACGCCAGGTTGAAGACGGCGCCAGCGCCTGGGCGCAAGGCGGCATCGCCGCCGTCGTCGACCCGATGGACTCGATCGATGCGCATGTCAACGACACGCATATCGCCGGAGCCGGTCTGTGCGACGACTCCGCCACGCGTTTCGTCGTTGAACACGGGCGCGATGCGATCGAATGGCTCGCGCAGCAGGGCGTTCCCTTCACGCCGTCTGAAGACGGCCCGTTGCATATGCATTTGACACGCGAAGGGGGGCACAGCCATCGCCGCATCGTGCATGTCGCCGATGCAACGGGCGCGGCTGTGCAACAGACCTTGACCGAGAAGGTTCGCAAACATCCGAACATTCAAATATTCGAGAATCATATTGCGGTCGACCTGATTGCCGGCCACAAACAAGGACACCCGGAAGCGGGCTGCCAGGGCGCCTACCTGCTCGACACCGCAACGGATCGCGTGCTGACTTTCACCGCGCGCAATACGGTTTTGGCAACCGGAGGCGCCGGAAAGGTCTACCTCTATACGACCAACCCGGATACCGCAACCGGAGACGGCATCGCGATGGCATGGCGCGCAGGATGCCGCGTCATGAACATGGAATTCATTCAATTCCATCCGACCTGTCTCTACCATCCACAGGCCAAATCGTTTCTGATCTCGGAGGCCGTCCGTGGCGAAGGCGGCATTTTGCGGCTGCCGGACGGTACGCGTTTCATGCCCGAGCACGACGCGCGCGCAGAACTCGCCCCGCGCGATGTGGTTGCCCGTGCGATCGATTATGAAATGAAGCGTCACGGCATCGATTGCGTGTACTTGGACATCAGCCATCGGCCAGCCGAATTCATCCAATCGCACTTTCCGAATATTTATGCCAATTGTCTCGCACTCGGCATCGATATCACACGCGAACCGATCCCGGTCGTCCCGGCCGCGCATTACACCTGCGGTGGCATTCTGACCGATCTGCGCGGCCGTACCGACCTGCCGGGACTCTACGCAATCGGAGAAAACGCAGGCACCGGGCTCCATGGCGCCAATCGGCTCGCAAGCAACTCCCTGCTCGAATGCGTCGTATTCGGTGAAGCCGCAGCAAAAGACATCGCCACTCACCAGCGCCCTTTGCCTGTGCAGATTCCAGCCTGGGACGAAAGCCAAGTCACGGACGCCGACGAAGCGGTCGTGATCGCACACAACTGGGACGAATTACGCCGCTTCATGTGGGACTATGTCGGCATCGTGCGCACGACCAAACGCCTGGAGCGCGCGCGTCACCGGATTGCCTTGCTGGAGCGGGAAATCGATGAATACTATGCGCACTTCCGCGTCAGCAACGATTTGATTGAGCTGCGCAATCTTGTCGTCAGCGCAAAACTCATCGTGCGCAGCGCGCTATCCCGCACCGAAAGCCGTGGCCTGCACTTCAGCCGGGACTTCCCAAACGAGCTTGCCCGAATCAAACCGACGATTCTGAGGAATCCGGCGTGGCCGAAGGGCTTGCAGCGTTGGATAGATCAAGATTGACCAAGCGCCACTTGAACCAGCGCCGCACCAGCCGCCAATCCTCCCGCGACATTCCGTCTGAGAGCAAGCAAGCGGAGCCGTGACGGCCATCCCCATCGGATACCCAGTCCAGAACGAGCAGGAAATTGGAAAGCTCGCTTGAACGCGCGCTCAGCGTAACCGGAGAAACCCGCTCGGCGGCAATGAGTTCTGCGCCGCCGGAATCATGCAGACGCAGGCGTAAATTGCGCTGATAACGGATTTGCTTGAGCGCATAAACAGCGGAAACCAGCACACAAAAGCTGATCCCGAGCGAAACGGGGAAAGTCAGGCCGGCAAACCATGGCAGCAACACAGCCAGCGCATGTAAAAGTATCAGCGCCCCGACAAGATGACGTGAGGCTTGCAGCGGAATCTCGCCCGCAAGCCTCATCCCGTTCAGCCCTGTTCTACGGGACGGAAAACAAGCGTGCTATTGGTCCCGCCGAAGCCGAAAGAATTCGACAAAGCCGCGCGAATCTTCATCGGACGCGCAACGTTCGGCACGTAATCCAGATCGCAGCCTTCATCGGGATTGTCTAGATTGATCGTCGGCGGAGCGATTTGGTTGTGCACCGCGAGCGTTGTGAAAATTGCCTCGACACCGCCTGCGGCACCAAGCAAATGGCCAGTCATCGATTTGGTTGAACTCACGGTAAGACGTTTTGCGTGATCACCAAAACAACGCTTGACCGCCAGCGTCTCGGCAAGATCACCCAGCCCCGTCGATGTACCATGCGCATTGATGTGGTCGATTTCATCGTGCGCAACGCGACTGTTTTTCATTGCATTAAGCATGCTGCGCGCGGCGCCTTCGCCCGATTCGGCCGGCGCGGTGATGTGATGCGCATCGGCGCTCATGCCATAGCCGGCAAGCTCGGCGTAAATTTTGGCCCCGCGTTTGCGTGCGTGCTCATACTCTTCCAGGACCAGCACACCTGCGCCTTCGCCCATGACGAAACCGTCGCGGTCCCGATCCCACGGACGACTCGCTGCCTCGGGGTTGTCATTGCGCTCCGACAAAGCCCGCGCGGCGCAAAAACCGCCAACGCCAAGCAAACAAATCGAAGATTCCGTCCCACCCGCAACCATGATATCGGCATCGCCATACTCGATCAGACGCTGTGCTTCGCCGAGCGCATGATTGCCCGTAGCGCACGCGCTTACGACCGCAAAATTCGGCCCCTTGAAACCATACAGGATCGAAAACAGCCCGGAAATATCGTTGATGATCGAACCCGGAATGAAGAAAGGCGACATCTTCCGTGGCCCGCCTTGCAGGACCGCGTTATGCGTAGCCTCGATCATCGGCAAACCGCCGATACCCGAGCCGATGCATACGCCAATGCGCTCGGCATTGTCGGGCTGCATCGCAATCCCGGCATCCTTGACCGCGTCCATTGCCGCAGCAAGCCCGTAATGAATAAAGGTGTCGTACCGCCGCGCCTCTTTGGACGCCAAGTAAGCGGCGACATCAAAACCTTTCACTTCGCCCGCAATACGAACAGGTAATACCGATGCGTCGAAGCGTGTAATCTGCGAAATACCGGAACGCCCCTTGAGAATGTTCTCCCACGCCTCAGCAACGGAATTTCCAACCGGACTAATGATTCCAAGTCCGGTAATAACGACACGGCGACGAGTCAAGGCGGGCTCCAGCAGAAAAAAGAGAGGGTTATACAAATATCCGGCCGGACTGCGACAGTTTCAGCTTGATCTTGGAATTGCAATACAAACCGAACATCCGCCGCAGCGGCGGATCAAAGAATGATTTACTTTTTGTGCGAAGAAACGTAGTCGATCGCTTGCTGAACCGAAGTAATCTTTTCGGCTTCTTCATCCGGAATTTCGCATTCGAATTCTTCTTCGAGCGCCATGACCAGTTCAACGGTATCCAGCGAGTCTGCGCCGAGGTCGTCTACAAACGAGGATTCGTTCTTGATGTCGGCTTCGTTAACGCCGAGTTGTTCCGCGACGATTTTTTTGACGCGCTGCTCGATATTCTCCATTTACTACTCCTTCCCTGATTTGAGGGGCGTAAATATAACACCCTATTGTATCAAAAACTCACAACCTGCCTTAACAGCTAATGGCCACTTACGCCATGTACATTCCGCCGTTGGCATGCAACGTGACGCCACTAATGTAACTCGCCGCGGGCGAAGCAAGAAACGCCACCGTCGCCGCGATTTCTTCGGGCCGTCCCAAACGGCCCAAGGCAATCTGACCCAATAATGCGTCCCGCTGCGCTTCGCTGAGCGCGCGCGTCATATCGGTATCGATGAAACCCGGCGCGACGCAGTTCACCGTAATGTTACGGCTGCCCAATTCGCGCGCCAATGCTCTTGTCATCCCGGCGACGCCGGCCTTCGCGGCGGCGTAATTGGCCTGCCCCGGATTGCCCGACGAACCGACGACCGAAGTGATATTCACGATCCGGCCCTGGCGGGCTTTCATCATGCCACGCATGACAAGTTTGCTCATGCGGAAAACGGCGCTCAAATTGGTGCTCAGCACCGCATCCCATTCTTCGTCCTTCATCCGCATCGCGAGGTTGTCGCGCGTAATGCCGGCGTTGTTAACCAGAATCGAAACCTGCCCGAAGTCTTTTTCGATTTCCGCCAGCAAGGCTTCGCACGCGGCGGCGTCGGTGACATCGAGCTTACGTCCGCCGCCCGTGACGCCAGCGTCGGCCAGCGCAGCGGAGATTTCCGCCGCCCCCGTATCCGAAGTCGCCGTTCCAATCACGCTTGCGCCTTGACGCCCCAACTCCAAGGCCGTCGCACGGCCGATTCCACGGCTCGCGCCGGTGACCAGGGCAATCTGTCCTTGCAGAACACTCATTCCATTCAGCCTTTCGTAACTTCCAACGCTTGCTGGAGCGATGCGGCATCGGCAAGCGCCAAAGCCTCCGGCCCAGCATCGCAACGTTTAACCAAGCCTGCCAGCACTTTCCCTGGACCACATTCGGCGATCCTGGTCACACCACGGGCGGCAATCGCCTGCACTATTTCAATCCAGCGCACGGGAGAATAAGCCTGACGCACCAAGGCATCCTTGATGCGCAGCGGATCGGACTCTACCGCAACGTCGACATTGTTCAACACCGGGATGACCGGCGCATTGAATCCGATATCCGCCAGCGCAACGGCCAAACGTTCGGCTGCGGACCGCATCAATGCGCAATGAAACGGCGCGCTGACGGGCAAGGGCAAAGCGCGTTTGGCGCCCAGCGCCTTAGCCGCCTCGCAAGCGCGCGCAACGGCCTCAGCATGCCCCGCGATCACAATCTGCTTGGGATCGTTGAGATTCGCGCAGGAGACGACTTGGCCTTGGGCTGCTTCCTGACAGGCTTGCTCAACCCGTTCGGGCGACAGACCCAGAATAGCGGCCATCCCTCCGACTCCTGCGGGGACGGCCTCCTGCATGGCCGTGGCGCGCAAGCGGACAAGCCGCACGGCGTCGGCAAACGCCAGAACGTCCGCCGCGACGAGCGCGGCATATTCGCCCAGACTATGACCCGCCACAACGGCCGGCATTCCGCCACCCGCCGCGCGCCAGGCGCGCCACACGGCGACGCCTGCCGTCAACATCAAGGGTTGCGTGTTGACGGTCAGGGCCAGACGCTCCGCGGGGCCTTCTGCAACCATCGCCCACAGATCTTCGTGCAAGGCTTCGGAAGCCTCGGCAAAGGTTTGGCGTACTTCGGCCGAATCGCCATATGCCTGCATCATGCCGACAGACTGCGACCCTTGGCCTGGAAAGACAAAAGCAAAGCTCATGCACACCTCGTGGAAAGCAATTCAGACATTGCGCGCAATCGGTTATATACGCAGCAAAACAGCGCCCCAGGTAAAGCCGCCGCCAACGCCTTGCAGCATGACATGCTGCCCGGAACGGATGCGGCCGTCGCGAACCGCGGCGTCGAGGGCCAAGGGCACCGACGCCGCGGAGGTATTTCCCTGATGCGCCAGTGTCGCAATGACCTTTTCGATGGGCAGATCAAGGCGGCGGGCGGTCGCCTGAAGAATCCGGATATTCGCCTGATGCGGCACAAGCCAATCAAGCTGTTCCTTGTCGAGCCCAGCGGCATGCAAAACTTCAAGCGCGACCTCGCTCAGAGCCCGGACCGCAAACTTAAATACAGCCTGGCCGTCCATGTGAATGAACGGAGAGCCCTCGATCCGCCCGTTTCTGACATTTCCCGGCACTTCGAGAATTTTGTGATGGCGGCCGTCGGCATGGATCGCGCTGGCCAAAACGCCTGGCTCTGGAGAAGCCTCGACAACCACCGCCCCCGCGCCGTCGCCGAACAGCACACAAGTGCGCCGGTCGTTCCAGTCGAGTATGTGCGAAAAAATCTCGGCGCCGATGACGAGCGCACGCTTGTGGCTGCCGGAGCGGATGAATTTGTCCGCCACGGTCAGCGCATAAACAAAGCCGCTGCACACCGCCTGCAGATCGAAAACGGCGCAGCCTGCAACGCCAAGCTTTTCCTGAATCAGGCTGGCGGTGCTCGGAAAAATTTGATCCGGCGTCGAGGTCGCGACAATGATCAAATCGATCGAGCCCGCATCAACGCCCGCCGCGGACAAAGCTTTTTGCGCGGCCTCAACGCCGAGTTGGCTCGAAGTCACGCCAGGAGGCGCGATATGACGGGCATGAATCCCCGTCCGCTCGATAATCCAGTCATCCGAGGTATCTACGCCACGCGCAACCAGATCGTCATTCGTGACAGGCGCCCCAGGCAACACACTGCCGGTCCCCACAATCCTCGAATAAATCACTTGAAGGCTCCTTCGGCAGCCATATGCGTGCTGATGCGCGATTCGATACGTTCGACGAGATTATTGCGCGCAGCTTCAGCCGCGCGTTGGAGCGCTTGCGTGAAGGCGAAAGCATCCGCCGAACCGTGGCTCTTCACGACCACGCCACGCAAACCGAGCAGCGGAGCGCCGTTGTAACGCCGATGATCGATGCGCTGCTTGAAATGGCGCAAGGCTGGCGTAGCCAGAAGCGCCACGAGTTTGGTGTACCAGGTTCGAGTCAATTCTTCCCGCAACAATCTGATGAGGAACTGAGCAAGCCCTTCCGAGGCTTTGAGAACGGAGTTTCCCACAAATCCGTCACACACAACCACATCGGTCGTACCTTGAAAAATATCGTTGCCCTCTACATTGCCGTAGAAATTCAGCCCGCTGTTGCGCAATAACTCGCCGGCCTGTTTGACAACTTCATTGCCCTTGATTTCTTCCTCTCCGATGTTCAGCAGGCCCACGCTCGGCCGCTCTTTGTGCTTGAGCACCGAAACGAGTATCGAGCCCATGATGCCGAATTGGAGCAAGTGCTCCGCAGTGCAATCGACATTCGCGCCGAGATCGAGCATATACGTTTCGCCATCGTGATTCGGCAGAATCGTCGCAATGGCCGGGCGGTCGATCCCGGGCAGCGTTTTGAGAACGAAGCGCGCGATGGCCATCAACGCGCCCGTATTTCCGGCGGAAATCATGGCCTGAGCTTCGCCGGATTTGACGCGATCGATCGCAACGCGCATCGAAGAGTCTTTCTTCGAGCGCATCGCGACCGCGGGCGAATCGTGCATTTCTACAACTTCGGAAGCGGCAATGAAGCGCACACGTTCCGGGAATTCGCGCGCGAGCGCGCCGGCCTGAGTCTCGATTGACGCGGGCAAGCCCACGAGCAATATGCTCGCGTGCGCATCATCGGCCAAGAATTGCCGCGCCGCGGGTACGGTGACGCTTGGCCCGTGATCGCCGCCCATGCAGTCGATCGCGAGCGTTACCTGCATTCGGGGCATGATAGAGAAGTGAGAAGAAAGACTGACGAACGAAAACGGCGCCGGCTTGGCCGAGCGCCGCTACGTCAGATTATACGTGGGCTTATTCGCCCTTGGCCTTCATCACCTTGCGGCCACGATAAACGCCCGACGGCGAAACATGGTGGCGCAGATGCGTTTCGCCGGTGCTCGGCTCAACCGCGATCGGCGGGTTGGTCAGAAAATCGTGCGCGCGATGCATGCCGCGCTTCGACGGGGATTTTTTGTTTTGCTGAACAGCCATTTAAAACTCCTTCGCTCAATTCAATCCACCCTCTCCGAGGGTTTAGTTTTCCTTGTTTCCCGCCCCGCGCAGCTTCGCCAGCGCCGCGAAGGGCGACGCGCTGTCGTCCTGTCCGCGGGGTTGCGGGGATTCACACTTTTCATGCCGTGGAGCAAGCGGAAGAGCAAGCAACAACTCCTCCTCAATCAACTCCCTTACATTGAGATCCCGCTCCGCGACGATCGAATCGAAGTCATCTTCTTCGAGATCCTCGTCGGGAATCGGCTCTCCAGGCGCCACCAGCAATAACTTCGATTCCAAGTTCAGCGGCCAGGGCATTACCCCCAAACAACGCTGGCACTCCAAACGCGGCTCCGCTGCGATGTGGAGCACAAGAAAGCAATCGCCTTCCTCAAGTACCCCTTCGACACGCACCCGCGCCGAGCCCGTTCGTTCAGCCAGAACATCCGCAAGACGTTCCAGGCCGGACAACTCGAAATCGAACTCCCAGCGCATCCCTCGACGCGCGAACTCGCGCGGGTCGGCGATGACAAAGCCGGGAGACAATGACTGCTGGTTCGACATAAACGTGTGATGATATTATTCAAGACCTTTCCTGTCAAAGTGCAGATGCCACTGCGCGCCTGAGTCATGCGTCCGCTCGTTCTTGCTTCAACCTCGCGCTATCGCCGCGAACTCCTCGAACGCCTAGGTTTGCCTTTCGTGACCGACAAGCCGGAAACGGATGAAACGCCGTTTTCAGGAGAAACGCCAGCCGCCACCGCGGAACGGCTCGCGCTCGAAAAAGCCAGAGCGGTTGCCGCGCGCTATCCCGACGCCTTAATCATCGGCTCGGATCAGGTTGCAAGCGTCGGCGCCGAACGTTTCGGCAAACCGGGAACGATTGAAAACGCGATTGCGCAGCTCAAGGCCATGCGCGGACGTTCGATCGTTTTCCATACCGCCGTGGCGCTGCTCGACGCCGCAAGCGGCCAAGCAGCGGTGGAAACAGTTTCCACCGAAGTCGCATTCCGGCCGCTCAGTGACGCGGAAATCATTCGCTATGTCGAACGCGAACGCCCGCTCGACTGCGCGGGCAGCGCTAAATCGGAAGGGCTCGGCATCGCCTTGCTTGAACACATCCGCGGCGACGATCCCAATGCGCTGATCGGCCTGCCGCTTATCGCCCTGACTCGCCTGTTGCGCCAAGCCGGCGTCGACTTGCCCTGATGTCTGGAACACTCTACCTCCTGCCCAGCGCGCTTGGGGCGGCGGATTCGGCATTGCTGCATCCGCCAGAAGCGATCGCAATCACGCATCGCTTACAGCACTTTATCGTCGAAAACGCCAAGAGCGCGCGCGCCGAACTCAAGCGCCTTGCCCATCCCGACCCGATCCAATCGCTCGCGATTGTCGAGTTGCCGCAGCGGCTCGACAGCCAGGCGCTCGATGGCCTGCTCGCCCCCCTTTTCGCAGGTAACGATGTCGGCGTGCTATCCGAAGCCGGCGCGCCGGCGGTCGCGGACCCCGGCGCGCTCGTCGTTCGTCGGGCGCATGAGCGCGGCGTGCGCGTCATGCCGATTGTCGGCCCTTCTTCGCTGCTGCTCGGGTTAATGGCTTCAGGCCTGAACGGCCAAAGCTTCGCTTTCCACGGCTACTTGCCGATCAAGGATGCGGAACGCATCCAGGCGCTGCGCAATCTCGAACAAGAATCGCGCCGCTTTCAGCGCACGCAACTCTTTATTGAAACGCCCTATCGCAACCAAGGCATGTTCGCGACGCTGCTTGCCGCCTTATCCGCGGACACCTTGCTCTGCGTCGCGCGCGAGCTGACATGCAGCGGCGAGTGGATTCGCACGCACCGCATCGCCGACTGGAAAAAACAAACACCGCCGGACCTCGAACGCCGCCCGACGGTGTTTCTGATTCTCGCTGAAGGCGGCAAGCCGGCGCCGCGCCAGCCAAACCCAAACCGTTTTCAAGTTCAACGATAGCGGGTTTCCGCTAACTGATCGAAAAAAGCGCTTGCCGCAGCGCCGCCCAAGCGCCGGGCGATACGTTCGAACGGCGATTCGCGCTCGGTATAGTCGCGAAGCGTTTCCGCCTTGATCACATCGCGCGCAACGGAACGAACGCTACCCGTCGCGTCGGCAAGACCAAGCTCAATGCTTTTGGAGCCGGTCCAGATCAAACCGGAGAATATTTCCGGCGTTTCGTGCAAACGCTTGCCGCGCCCTTTTCTGACTGCGTCGATGAATTGGGCATGAATATCGGCCAACATGGTTTTGGCGAATTCAACCTGCCCCGGAACCACCGGCTGGAACGGATCGAGGAAGGCTTTATTGTCGCCCGAGGTCAGAGCGCGACGTTCGACGCCAAGTTTTTCCATGGTGCCGGTAAAGCCGAAACCGTCCATGATTACACCGATCGACCCGACCAGACTCGCCTTGTCGACGTAAATCCGGTCTGCCGCCGCGGCGACGTAATAACCGCCCGAGGCACACAGTTCTTCAACGACGGCATACACCGGAATTTCCGAATTCGTTGCCTTCAGGCGCTTGATCTCGTCGTAGATCTGCCCGGCCTGCACCGGGCTGCCGCCGGGGCTGTTGATCTTCAGAATGACGCCTTTGACGCCTCTGTTCTTGAACGCCTGGCGCAATGCCGTGTTGATGCGTTCCGCACTGGCCGAAGCATTGGTTGCGATGATGCCCTGAACTTCAATCACAGCGGTATGCGCCGAACCGTCGATCGCTCCGTCGGGATTGCGGCCCGACCATATCGCCCAGACAAAAACGCCAAAGTAAGCAACGCCGACGAATTTGAAGAAAATCCCCCAGCGGCGCCGACGACGCTGCTCTTTGAGCGCATCGGTCGCAAGCGTCTCAAGTAACTTTCGTTCCCAACCATTAGGCGTTTGTTCGCTCATGCTTTGTTCTCAATTGAATTAACCGTTTTCCGCCAGCCATTGAGCCAGATCCGGAACCGAATGGAAAATCCCACGTGGGGATAAGTCCAAAAGATCTTCGGCCGGGTGTGCGCCAAAACCAACAGCCAATGCATCCGTGCCTGCGTTTTGCGCCATCAATAAATCATGCGTGGTGTCGCCGACCATGATCGTCCGCTCCGGCGCGCACATAAGTTCATCCATCAGCTCCAGCAGCATTGTCGGGTTCGGCTTGGAAAAGGTTTCGTCCGCGGTGCGTGTTGCGTTGAAGAGATCGCCCAAGCCGGATGTCGCAAACGCCCGCTCCAAGCCTTTACGGCTTTTGCCCGTCGCCACGGCCAATTGCTTGCCTTGCGCGGACAAGCCGCGCAGCAGGTCCGGCACGCCGTCAAAAAGCACCAGATCTTGGTCGGCGGAAAAATAATGCGCCCGATAGCGTTCAATTAAACGCGGGTAATCGGTGGGATCGAGCTCGGGAATCGCAGCGCCCAGTGCTTCGGTCAAGCTCATGCCAATCACATAGCTCGCCTGTTCGTGCGTGGGCACTTTCAGCCCCAAGTCGGCACTCGCGCGCTGGATCGCGGTGACGATCCAGGCCGTCGAGTCCATTAAAGTGCCATCCCAATCGAAGACGATCAGATCGTAATTACCCGCCATAGTCACAACTTTCGGTTTCATCGAGCCGCGCCACGAAGGCCGACAGTTCAGGAGGAAGCGGCGCGTTTAAAGTCAAGGGTTCGCCACTGCCAGGATGCGCAAGCGCAAGACTCGCTGCATGCAGGAACATGCGCTTGAGCCCTTCCTTCTGCAAGGCTTTGTTGAGGGCGAAATCGCCGTATTTGTCGTCGCCGGTCAAGGGAAAACCTAAGTGTGTCAAATGAACTCTGATTTGATGGGTACGCCCGGTTTTAATCTGAACCTCGACCAGGCTGAAGCGCTCCCAGCGGCGAATCAGACGCACAATCGAATGCGCCGCCTTGCCGCCGTCCTTATCGACCGCAACGCGGCGTTCGCCTTCCTCCGTCAAATACTTCGTCAAGGCCAGGCGAATATGTTGAACCGGATTCGGCCAGCGCCCTTTAATCAAAGCAAGATAGCGTTTATCGACAGCGCCTTCGCGCAGCGCGTCATGCAAGCGCGAAAGCGTCGCGCGCTTCTTGCCGATCAGGAGAATGCCTGAAGTTTCACGATCCAGGCGATGCGCGAGTTCGAGGAAACGCGCTTGCGGACGCTGGCGGCGCAATTGTTCGATCACGCCAAAGCTCACTCCGCTGCCGCCATGCACCGCCACGCCGGCGGGCTTGTCGATGACCAGCAGCCCCTCATCCTCAAACAAAATCGGGAATTCACGCGCGGGTATCGCGGCGACCGCTTTGGGCTCCGCCAATCGCAAAGGCGGAATCCTGACTTCGTCGCCGACCTGAAGCCGGTAGGTCTGATCGATCCGGCCACGATTCACCCGCACTTCGCCGCTGCGCAAGATCCGGTAAATAAGGCTCTTGGGGGCGCCCTTGCAGATCCGGATCAGGTAATTGTCGATGCGCTGCCCCGCATCCTGCTCTTCGATCAGGACGCGCCTTACAACAGACGGCGCTGGATTTTTGCTTTGCGAGACCATGTTGAATATACTTCTATGGTTATTCCGGTCTGTCTGGGCGGACCATGCAGCGTGGCTTGCGCGCATGGGCCGAATCAGTACAACGAGCTTCGCTCCCGGAAAAACATTGAAACCAGACCATCGCTGGAGCACAAAAGCTCGCGATGGTACCTAAAAACTTGACCACTTAGTTGGCGCGCAGCATGCAGAACACGGCGCCCTGGGCAGTTCGGGATCAAGAAGATCCGCGAGCGACAGGGCGTTCATAATGGACCTCGCAATGACTCTTTTGCTCCGAACCCTTGCATGACAGCGTTCTTAACAATCTGAGTTTGAAAACCGTCCGCATTTGACGGTGCGCGGTTCGTTCTGCCCGTTCGCGCGCGGGAGAACGCTAAAAAATGAAGCGCATGCTCTTCAATGCGACGCAGGCTGAAGAATTACGCGTCGCGATCGTGGACGGTCAGAAACTGATCGACCTCGATATCGAATCGGCCGCCAAGGAACAGCGGAAAAGCAACATCTACAAAGGTGTGATTACCCGCATCGAGCCTAGTCTCGAAGCGGCTTTTGTCGATTACGGCGCCGAGCGCCATGGTTTTCTGCCGTTCAAGGAAATTTCCCGGGCCTATTTCCGCGAAGGCGTCGAAGCCTCGCGTGCGCGCATCCAGGATGCGCTCAAAGAAGGCCAGGAGTTGATCGTTCAGGTCGAGAAGGACGAACGCGGCAACAAAGGCGCCGCGCTCACGACCTTCATCTCGCTCGCGGGCCGTTATCTCGTTCTGATGCCGAACAACCCGCGCGGCGGCGGCGTATCGCGGCGCATCGAAGGCGACGAGCGCGCCGAACTGCGCGACGCCCTCGACCAGGTTGAAGTCCCGCAGGGCATGAGCCTGATTGCGCGCACCGCCGCAATCGGCCGCAGCGCGGAAGAGTTGCAATGGGACCTGAACTACCTGACCCAGCTCTGGAAAGCGATCGAAGGCGTCGCCAAAACGCAAACCGGCGCGCTGCTGATCTACCAGGAAGGCAGCTTGGTCATCCGCGCGATCCGCGATTATTTCTCGGCCGATATCGGCGAACTCCTGATCGATACCGACGAGGTTTACGATCAGGCCAAGCAGTTCATGGCGCATGTGATGCCGACCAATGTGCATTGCGTCAAACGCTATCGCGACGATGTGCCGCTGTTCTCGCGCTTCCAGATCGAACATCAGATCGAGTCCGCCTACTCGCGCAACGTCACGCTGCCCTCCGGCGGCGCGGTGGTCATCGACCACACCGAGGCGCTGGTCGCGGTCGACGTCAACTCGGGCCGCGCCACCAAAGGGCAGGACATTGAGGAAACCGCGCTCAAGACGAACCTCGAAGCCGCCGACGAAATCGCGCGCCAATTGCGCCTGCGGGACCTGGGCGGCCTGATCGTCATCGACTTCATCGACATGGAAAACCCGCGCAGCCAGCGCGAAGTCGAAAACCGCCTGCGCGATGCGCTGCACCACGACCGCGCGCGCGTCCAGACCGGCAAGATCAGCCGTTTCGGCCTGCTCGAACTGTCGCGCCAGCGGCTGCGCCCGGCGCTCGCCGAAACCAGCTACATCACCTGCCCGCGCTGCACCGGCACCGGCCACATCCGCTCGACCGAATCGGCGGCGCTGCACATCCTGCGCATCCTCGAAGAAGAGGCGATGAAGGAAAACACCGGCGCGGTCCATGTCCAGGTGCCTATCGATGTCGGCACCTTCCTGCTCAATGAAAAGCGGGTCGATATGGCCAAGATCGAGATGCGCCACAAGGTCAATATTCTCATCATCCCGAACCGCCACCTCGAAACGCCGGCGCACGAAATCGTGCGTCTGCGTCACGACCAGCTGAACCAGGAAGATCTCGCGCTGCCAAGCTACCGCATGGCCACAATGCCGGCGGAAGCCGCAGGTTACACCCCGCCTTCAGCCAATACCGACGGCAAGATTCAGCGTCAGGAAGCCGCCATCCGCAGCTTCACGCCCGAGCAGCCCGCCCCGGTCGTCGCGCCTAAGGCGCCCGCAGCGCCCAGCGCTGCCTCGCCAAGCCTTTTCCAACGCATCATGAATTGGCTGCGCGGCAATGACGAACCCGCTGCGCCAGCCCCGGTTGCTCCGCCCCAACCAAGCAAGCACGAAAACACCCAGGAGCGCAGACGTGGCGGCGAACGCAACCGCGGAGAACGCGGAGAAAACAGGCGCGATGGGCGCCGATCCGAGCGAGACAACGCAGCATCGGCCAAATCGGAACAAGCAACGGAAACCGGCAAACCGCAACGCGAAACCGGCGAGCAACCGCCGCGCGAACCGCGCAATCGCGAACGCGAACGCAATCGTGAAGAACGCGCCAAGCGCACTGAGAAACAGGAAAAACCCGAAGCAACCGAAACAACGGTACAAACCGAGCAGCCCCGCGAGCGTCCGCAACGCGAACCACGTCAGCCGCGTCAACCGAGGCAGGCTCGCGCGCAACAGCCGGTTGTCGAAGAAACCGCGCCGCAAACTGCAGAGGCAAGCAGCAACGCACCAGCAACGCCCGTAACGGAAACCGCGCCGGCCACCGAAATGGAAGGCGGCAACAATCGCCGCCGCAACCGGCGCGGTCGGCGTGGCGGCGAACGCCGCAGTGGGGAAACTTCAGCACCAACCGAGTATTTGTTCTACCCGGACGGGCGCATGGAGCAGCTCTCACAACCGGCTCCCGCGGAAGAAACGGTTGCGCCGGAAGCGGCAAACGCCCCGGCCGAAGCACCACAAGCCACCCCGAGCATGCCCGCGCAAAACCCAACTCCGGCGGCATCCGTGGAAACCCCTGCGCTACCAGCCATGCCTGCCGAAGCGGCCGTAGAGACTCACGCCCCCGCATTGCGAGCCGAGACGGCGGCCGAAGCCGTACAGACCGAACCCGTCCCGCCAGCCGAGACCTCGGTAGCGCCGCAGAACCGCTTCATCGATGCAACCGCGCCAGCGACGACAAGCGATGACACTCAAGCAACGCAGGAAGAGCCTTTGTTCGTGCGCGCGGCACATAAAGCCGCTCAAACACAAGCGCAGGCATCGAGCAGCGTACCCTCTTCCATCGACCTACGGGCACTCATCAATACTGACGGTCTGGAGATGGTCGAAACACGCGAGCATCAGGCGCCCGTACCCACGGAGGAGCCCAAGCAACAGGCTGGACGCCGGCGCCGCCCGCGCTCGGTTGCCGCTGCGCAGGAAACGCTTGAACAAGTCGAAACCCAAACCCATAAAGAGTAATTCGACCCTTCGCGCAAGTCGCTAAAAAACGGGCCGCCCGGATTTCCGAGGCGGCCCGTTTTTTAGATATTCGGCCCCACAGTGTGATGGTGCATTGTTGAGTTTTGCGCAGGAGAAAAACACGATGGGAAAGCGTATCCACGACTGCGCCGAAAAACATCCATATCAGTCACCCGCCAAGCCAAGGTGTTTCTGGGAGCACCCAAGCAGAATTGACGCAGCAATTCGACGCGTATCCGGGCCAGAGTTCAGCCATACACCCGAAAAGGCAGCAGTACGAGCAAGTAGATGTAGGTAACCACCATCCCAAGCGTGCAGAACCGCCAGTTCGCCACGTAGCTTGTTTCGCGGCTCGACACATGCAGGCTCGTCGCGGCGAGAATCGAGCAGATCGAAACCGGAGAAAGCAAGTTCGCCATCACGAACATTGAAGTCCACATGAGGTACTGCAAGTAAGTCGGCCCAAGCACCGCAGCATCCACCAGCGGGAAGAATATTCCAAACAGAATCATCGGATGCACGCCGAACGTCGTGACCGCAGGCAACACACAAATAAGCAGTACACCGATCGCATACGGATTGCCGAGCCAGCTGCGGATCACATCGGGCAGATACGCCACGATGTCGAAGTGCTCGATCGTGAAGATCATCAGACTAGAGGCGGCCAGCAATAGCAATTCAGGTGCGATTGCGTCGAGGCTTTTCGGCACATTTTTCGTCACTATCTGTACCGCATTGCCACCGCAAAGCGCTAGCACCTCGAATACGTAACCGAACACCATTGCGAAAGCAAAAGACAAGGTCAGTTTGTGCGTCGCCGCGTAGAAGATTCCCCCCGCCACCGCAACTGTAACCGCAAGCACGAGCGGTTTGATTTTGCTGGAAATGGGCCGCTTATCTACACTTTCGTCGATTTTCAGACCCGGCGTCATCGAGCCGATGGCGACAAATAGTGCCAGCGGCATGCCAAACGTCAGCACCGCCCCCGTATCGAGATGCGGAATCGCTGCGGCGATCGACGCCGACGCGACTGTCGTGGGAAGAATTAGCATCGAGGCGCAGAGTGCACGCATCGTAATCCGCGATATGCCCAGCGGATTCTTGACTTGCGGCCCACACACAGTGCCCATCACCGAGATTGCCCCCAGGCTGGTGAACAGGGTTAGCAGCATCGTAGCGAATGCGACGCGAATCGAGTTTCCATGACCATTACGCGATTTGATCAGCCGATTACTGACGAGCGCGGATAGCCCTGAGCGCGTCAGGCTGTACCGGAACACGGAAACGCCGACCAGCAAGCACATAACGGGCGAGAAGCGGCTCATTGCCGACAGCAACAGCAAAGCATCAACCGAGTTTCCGAGCAGCAGTATGCAGATCGCGAAGATTCCGACCGCGTACCAGAGCGTCTGCTTCTTGCGGCTCTCTTTCGACAGACACAGGATCGCGATAGGAATGCAAACGATCACCGCCAGCTTCGACGCGGATCTAGGCAGCGCCGCTGAATACGTAGTCGTCACCAGCAGGAGCAATAAGCTCACCGTCAGCGCACTTGCCTTTTGCCATCCATTTAACATGAGTGTCTTCTTATTACGTTAAACAGATTGCAGGAACTGCTTGAGCAGGTGTGGCTCAGTCACCATCGGATCATGCCGCGCGTCCAATTCGTGCCAGATCCAGCCCGGCTGCGCGCGGATGTCCACCTTGAGTTTTGCAAGCGGCGGGAACGAATGTGCGACGCAATCAACATAGATCCGCGGCACCCCATTACCGATCGGGTTGCGGAGAAAGAACTTCTCCTGATACGTACCAACCGGTTGCGGCGTGAGCCGTGACAAAACCCAATTCCTGTCAGCATCGTCGGTGATATCGTAAGTGCTGATCGGCGGCGGGGGAATCGCGATACCGTTACCGTCGCGCTCGACTTGTTCAAGCCGCTTTCTTGTAATTTCCGCGGGCTGCGCGTCAAACGCAGACATACCGTTGGGAACAACCAACCCATCGAGATAGACGAGAGCGCGGAGCTGCTGCGGAATCTGGTCGGCTACGCCACTGATGACGAGCCCGGAGAAGCCGCTGCCAACTAGCACCACGTCGCTCAAGCCTTCATACTCAATATGATTGACGATGCTAGTGACATACGTGCTCAGGTTGATATCCTTCGACAACAGATGTTTCGCTTCGCCTACGCCCGGGCAGGTTGGTGTCGACACGTAATGCCCCGCTGCCCGCAGCTCTGTTGCAACTTTCTTCCAGCACCAGCCGCCATACCATGCGCCGTGCACCAACACGAACGTTTTTGCCTTCGACGGCATTGGCTTTATCTGCGCATTGACGTTGCGGCCCGTTGCCAGCGCCCCTAGCGCGACGCCCAGCACACCCTTGTTGAAACTGCGTCTATCCAACTTTCTATCCCCTTGTTATACGGTGGTGATGCCTGAACGTCTTTTCTTTACCGCTACGCGTTGCAATATCGTCTGCCATTTTGATGACCACAAAACCGATATCCTGCACGCTTCGCGAATTGAAATAAAAACATGTCGGCATTAGCAGAGGACATGCCGGCAAACACTACGCCATACCAACGGCATGTAGTTCTGCGACCAGTGTTTCGACAAGCGCCGCGGCGCCGAGACTGCGTGAAAGCGCATGCCCCTGTCCTGCCCAATGAGCCGCGTAGCCCATTTCGCCACTGCGTCGTGCTGCGGCATGCAGTGCCTTGCCTGCGTCGTAGGCGATGGGGTAGTCGGGTATGTCAGGTCGCTTCGGGTCACGACCAAGCGCCGTAAAACGGTTTTCCACACAGCGTGCAGGACGCCCCGAAATCGCCGACGTTAATACCGTATGGCTGCCACGTTGCGTTAATGCTGCCCTGTGCGCTGCGTCAGCCGCCGACTCCGGCGTGTCGATGAATGCCGTCCCAAGCTGCGCGGCCTGTGCGCCACCTGCGAGTGCGGCAGCGATGCCAGCTCCGTTCATCACACCTCCGGCAGCCACAATAGGCCGCGTGGTGCGAGCCACAAGCGCCGACACCAATGCGAGCGTACTCAGTTCCTCGTCGTAAGCCGCCGTATCAAAGATGCCTCGGTGACCACCAGCCTCGATCCCCTGTGCAACGATTACGTCTATGCCCGCAGCCTCGATGGCAAGCGCTTCTTCGAGCGACGTTGCAGTCGCAAACAGCATACAACCTGCGTCGTGCAGTGCGTTGATGCGTTCGATCGGAGGCAAGCCAAAATGAAAGCTGACAACCGCTGGCCGTGCTTCGAGCAGCACCTCAAGCATTGCGTCATCGTCAACAAAGCTCGGGTAGATCGTGTGCAATTCTGTGGGTGCCGTCTCGCCAAAGTCGGCAAAATACGGCGCGAGAAAGGACAACCATGCGGCCTCTTTCACGCGATCCAATTTAGGTGGCTTGTGTGCGAAGACATTGATGTTGAATGGCTGCACCGTCAGCGATCGTAATTCTCGAATCGCCGCGCGCGCGGCCTCGGCCGTCATTGCACCGATCGCAAGCGAACCGAGACCACCCGCATTGGAAACGGCAGCCGCAAGGCTGGGCGTGCCAGTCCCAGCCATTGGCGCGAGCACGATCGGGTGAGCAACACCCAGGTAGGTCAGGAAATGTTGACGTGGTACTGATATGCCCATAAAAATCCCGCCTGTTTTGAAGTGTCTGAAAAGCCGAGACCAATCGTGCTCGCGAGCGGCTGAAGTCTATAGCACGGGGCTAGTAGCTTGCGCTGAATGCTTCGCGCGTACCGAGTCCAATACCTGCACAACGGCTCGACCTGCATCCTGAATGAATCGCGAATTGACCATAGGTCGTGGCAGGATGTATGTATAAAAATTCGCCCCTTCCGTGGGGTTGCCTAGCACCCAGATGTTACGTAACGGCGTTCCATTGGCATCGAGCGGATGATTGTTTTCATCGATGTCGATGCCGCCCGGCGCTATACCACCGTTAGAGTACGCGCGGATCAAGCCAGCCCCGCACATTGAACGCAACAGTGGCGATTCGTCGAGAGTGATCGATGCTGGTTCAATTCGCGCATCGACAAGCACGTCGGCGGCCACGATGTACTCAGAGCGTTTGAAGCGTGTATGAATGGTGAAACACCCCGTCGTATCGTCGAATACAAGCGCCGCTCCTGGGCCGCCAGCCAATTGGAGCACCCCCGCATCCATCAACGCGCACCACTCCTCAACGCGCGACATCGGAGGCCCAACGGCAATACGGTTCATGGCCGGGATGAATTGCGACAAAAACTCGCGATAAGAGGCCGGCGTCAATCCGCTTTGCTCGATGGCGTAGCGCAGATTGTCGCGCACATCCCGGATCACATCGGTCGCCGCCTTGATTGGATCGTCAATATTGCCTCTTAACGCAGCCGCCAGATCCTCCTGCATCGAACGGATGACATGTGCGCTATAGGCTTCCATATCATTGAACTCATCAGCATGTGGCGTCTCGAACAACTGCTTGACTGCCGCGACTTCATCGGCGCGTGGACCATTGGCGATGAGCGATGCGGTTTCCTCGCCGCGAGCCCCCCGCATCACCAAGACCATTTCCCGGATCAGCAACGGTAGCAAGTCTCTGCGGAAATCGATCTGACGTTGCCCGCATCGTTCACGTGCATGATCGACAGCCTCACGCGTAAAGAAAACAGCTTGGTGCTGACCGTCTACACCCTTTTGATTGATGGCACGCGCACTGAACGGTATCGACGTACGCGAGAACACGTAGATCGCCGGTTCACGTCCGCTTACCACATAGCGAAGTTGCCCGTGTTTCGTACGGAAAAACGCCCCACCGCGTCCCGTGGTGAGCGCCGCCACGATGTCATTGGCACTGAGTCCCATACCACGAACGGCAACGCGTGCATGTGACTCAATGGCGTCAAGCATCTGCACTGGATAACAGCGCGGAAAATACCGCGCGAGGGGGTTACGCTCCACAGCCTTCGCAGCCCAATCCAATGTAGTCTGCTCGCGCTCATCGAGTCGATTGTGTCCGTGACCGGTACAGAGAAAGAGATAGTCGGCAGACAATGGCGCGCCACGTTCAAGCTTGACCTCGTAGCCGCCGGAACTCAAACGTTTGACTGCAACAGCACTGCAACGGTGCTCATGAACGGTGATGGACGCTGACAGCATATCGACGAAATAGCGATATGCGAAGCGCATATAGCGACCAAGCATCGTGCGAGGCAAATACGTGTTGGGATCGACGTTCGCCCATTGTGCAAGGGTTGGGCCGACCAATATCGGTCCGGCGTTTTTGACAGTCCGATCAGCGAAGATAGTAACTTGCCCGGCAACAGTATTCGAAAGCAGATAGTCCGGTTGTTCAGCCCATACTGCACCCGCCCCCCCGCCGACGGGGTCGACGAGATGGAGAACCAGATTTTCCGGTAGCGTGCCTGACAGACAATGAGCGTGCAGCCGTTCAAGAATGCCGAGCCCGCGCGGCCCAACACCAACAATAACAATAGATGAATTCCCACCTGCGTTTATCGAAAACATTGATTTACTCCTATTAAAGTGCGCCCCCTAAATATGCAATAAGATTAATTTTTGAAGTAAAAAACAGTGTTAAATGCCTATGAATTTAACAATGGTATGCAAATGTTTTTTAGAGACATATTACGAGTGCGTAAGCTTTATGTCAGAATTAAATACTCTGAATTGCGTCAGTTAGAAAATCGCCCCCGTGAGGATAATTTGCTTCGTGTGACGTCCCAGCTTTCATTCAAAGCCCTGAAAAAGCCATCATTCCGCCCGACAAAGAGATAAATTCGTAAAGAAAACGAATAATTTCATCATCTGTGTATCTGTCAAATTCTCCTGCCCTAATATTTCATAAATGTGAACGGGGATTGCACAAACCGGCTGCAAAAAGGATGAGTCGTCTTTAATCAAATATTCAGATATGACCAACGAGCTTATGAGTGAGACCGTCGCTCTTGCTCGGTAGAAACAATGTCGTCGTCTGTGAGCCCGGTACGACGCGATAAGGAAAAGCACCGGTCTGCTCTCGCAGAAATTGCGCAACATTCATTTGAGTCACACAACCGAAGCGTTACCTATGTGAGCTTGGTGACATGAACCGGTTGGAAGCTGGCACTCGCTGGATTTCTGTGCGAATGTGTGGCGTTTTTCAGGCCCAGGCGCAGCTGTGGATACGCTCTTCCATGCGTGCTCTTTTCCGTGCAAAACTTAACAACGCACGATCACACGGTGGAACTGGAAGGAAGATTCCTGCTGTGCTTATCACAACGGCCAAAATTAACTGCTTGCCAAAAAGGCAACAGCCCCCTCTTCTTGAAACCGTTTCCTAGCGCGAAAACCACTTAAGGCTGTCACTCTCCGCCCGCATAGGCAATCAACCCGGCAACACCGGCTTCGCACAAATCGAGCACATGCGCGAACCCCGCTTCGCTGCCGTAATAAGGATCGGGCACTTCGTCAAGGCCAGTTTCGGGCGCGAATTCGAGGAACAGTTTCAGCTTGCCATGCAGGGCAATCGGGCACAGGCGCTGCATGGTCTCCAGGTGCTCGCGATCCATCGCGAGGATCAAGTCGAAACGCAGGAAATCCTCGCGCGCGAGCTTGCGCCCCCTGAGTTTCGACAGATCGTAACCGTGCCGCGCCGCGACGCGCTGCGCTCGCGGGTCGGGCGCCTCGCCAACGTGATAACCGCTCGTGCCCGCCGAATCGATGACGGCAGGAATACCCGCCAAGGCAAAATTCTTCAGCGCAACGCCTTCGGCTGTTGGCGAACGGCAGATATTTCCGGTGCAGACGAACAGAATTTTCATTACTCAATACGCATCAAAATAACAGGGCATATACGGCAAGGCCAAAGACTCATTCTAATCGTCCTGGTTCCCGATACAGACCGAAGTCATGCCTGTGAGTCACCCCAACCTGAAAATTGGGGTTTCCCCGCCGCAAATAGAAGGCGCCTTCGGCGCTAGTAACACTTGTCTCGCTGACCCCGCCATGAATGATGAGGCTTGCGCTTGACTCGTGGTCATACAAGCTTCGGCTCTTCCTTGGGATAAATCCGCACGAGGAGGATCTTCGGGCCAATCATTTTTTTGACGACCGCATCGAAACGTTCGAATGTGATGCGTTGCCCCTCTTCGGGCAAATCGCCCAATTTTTGCAGAATCAAACCGCCGACCGAATCGACCCCGGCTTCCTCTATATCGATACCCAAGGCCCGCTCCAGGGAAAAAATCGGCAGACTGCCTTTCCCCATCAAGGAGCCATCATCGAGCTTCAGCCAATCGTTTCCGGTTTGGCGGAATTCGTCGCGAATTTCCCCAACCAGCGCGCCGAGCAGGTTGTCGAGCGTGACGAAACCGCGCGGCCGCCCATCGTGCTGCACGACCACGGCGAAGTGCGGCGCGCCTTCACGGAAACGCCGGAACAGTTCGCTTGCGGAAAGTCCCGGCTCGACGGTCAATGCCGGCCGCACCAATTTTTCCAGGCTCCCCGGCAGTTCGTTTTTTTGCAGCGCGAAAAAAATATCCTTCAAATGGATCACGCCCCGCACTTGCCCCGCTTTATCGAGATAGGGATAACGGCTGAAACGATGCTGGACGATGCGATCGAGATTTTCTTCAACGTTCTCAGTCGCAGACAAGACCGCGGCTTCGCTGAACGGGCGCATCAAATCCGCCACATCGAGTTCCCGGAAATCCAGAGCCTGGGCGAGCACGCGCCAATCGTCGCGGGTGTAATGCCGGTCCGCTTTGGACGTGCGCAGAATCAGCTTCAGCTCATCCGCCGAATAATGGCTGTCGAGCCCGTGCGCCATATCGAGCCCGAGCTTGTGCAAGATCCAATTGGCGCTGTGGTTCAGAATCCAGATTGCCGGATACATCACCCAGTAGAACGCGTAAAGCGGCGCCGCGGTCCATAAACCCGCCGTTTCCGCCATGCGGATCGCGATCGATTTCGGCGCAAGTTCCCCGACCACTATGTGCAAATAGGAAATGAAGAAAAAAGCCGTCGAAAACGCGATCGCATGCACCGTTTGTTCATTCGCTATGCCAAGCGAGGCCAGCAAGGGGCGCAGCAAATCCGCGAACGCCGGCTCGCCGATCCATCCCAGCCCCAGGGACGCCAGCGTGATGCCCAATTGGCAAGCGGAAAGGTAGGCATCGAGATCCCGATGCACCTTGAGCAGGATTCGTCCGCGCCAGCCGTGCATCTTGGCGATCGACTTGACGTGCGTCGACCGGAGTTTGACGAGACCGAACTCCGCCGCGACGAAAAATCCGTTCAGCAGAACGAGCAGAAACGCGGCGACGATCAGCAGGAGACTACTACCCATATGCGGGACGGCGGGAAGTCCCGTTCCTTTCCTTGAGTGAACGATCCCGCATTCTGTCGTATTGGGCGGATTTATTCTCCGGTCATCCGCCCCTGGCCGACAGTTTCAAGCTGTTCGGCCTCCTCCGAACTACTCAATTGACGAACCTTGAAACCTTTCCGCATCAGCAGCTCGGGAATCGAATTCCGCCCCACCAGGTGCCCGCCGCCAACCACCACAAAAACCGGCTCGCCCTCACGCGCCAGCCCGGCAATCGATTCGCTCATGCGACGATTGCGGCGCTCGAACAATTCCTTGAACCAGCGTGCGCTCGCAGGGTCGGCTTCCTCCGTTTTACTCAGTACCTCGCTCAAACGCTTGGCATCACCGGCTTGCCATGCGGAAACCAGTTCTTCGAGCATGGTTTTCAGAGAGCCGTCGTTCGCCGCCTTCATCGTGCTGCGCAAACTGCTCAGCGCTTCGCGCGGACTCCCCGCATTCAAGGCTTTGAGTTGCTGCGCGACGGTTTCCAGCTCGACCAGCCGCTTGCCGCCACGCTGCGCCTGAGCAATAAAATAAAGATCGGTCCCATACGCCGGCGACAAACCGGCCTGCCCCGCGACCGCCAGCGACACCATCAGATTGGCAAGCGTAGGCGAAAGGCTCTCGAGCGCCGTCTCCGGCATTTGCAAGGGTTCGAGCTGACGCAGCAAACGCTTCCACTCCGCCTTGCTCAACACTGCCTTCAAACACCCTCTGCCTGGGCTGTCACGCAACAAGGCGTCGCCGACATCCGGGCGCGTCGCATCGATCTCAACCACCAACACCGCCGCTTTGGAGAAACGCGCCGCCACTGCCTCCGGCAACGGGAAACACTCGGGCCGGCATACATGGATCGAGCCATAAAGCCAGACCGGCGCCGCGCCGCCCGTCACCTCCCACAACAATAAAGAGCCGGCCTGCGCCGGCCAGCAGAAGAATCCAGCGAACGCCAACAAGCAAGCGCCTATGCGTCCCCGCCAGGCACTAAAATTACGCCTTCGAATCACACTCACCTCCGATGCTCACAACTTCCGCCGCTACAACTGTCGACGCCATCGCGCTAATCGGCCCCACGGCCAGCGGCAAAACCGCCTGCGCGCTGGGCCTCGCCGAACGCTTGCCGATCGAGATTATCAGCATCGACTCCGCGCTCGTATTTCGCGGCATGGATATCGGCACGGCCAAGCCGACGCGGCAAGAGCAGGCAGTCTGCCCGCACCATCTGATCGATATTATCGATCCAACAGAGTCCTATTCCGCCGCGATGTTCCGCGCGGATGCGCTGCGCCTCATCGACGAAATCCGCGCTCGCGGACGCATTCCGCTGCTCGTCGGCGGAACCATGCTGTATCTGAAAGCGCTGCGCGACGGACTCTCCGACCTGCCGGAAGCCGACCCGGAACTGCGCGCCGAAATCGATCGCACAGCCACCCGGTGCGGCTGGCCCGCGCTGCATGCGGAACTGGCCCGTCTCGACCCCACCGCCGCGGCCCGCCTCGAACCTGGCGATGCGCAGCGGATTCAACGCGCGCTCGAAATCGTGCGCCTGACCGGCCGCCCGCTCGCCGAAAACTACGCCCGCCGAGAAACAGATAGCCCCTCGCCGCGCATCGCGATCGTCGGGCTCGAAGCCTCGGACCGTGGCGTGCTGCACGAGCGGATTCGCCAACGCTTCAATGCCATGCTGGACAATGGCCTCGTCGACGAATTATGTGCGCTGCGCGCGCGCTTTTCGCTCAAGCCCGAAATGCCCTCAATGCGCTGCGTCGGCTACCGCCAAGCGTGGGAATATCTCGCGGGCGAATACGATTTCGCAATGCTGCGCGAGCGCGGCCTGTACGCGACACGCCAGCTCGCCAAAAGGCAAATCACCTGGCAACGCAAATTCACCGCCAATTGGCCTGAATTGAAAAACCTCGACTGCTTACAGCCCGATATCGTGCAACGCGTGCAAGACACGCTGCTCGCAGCGCTCCAGGCATGAAATAAATCGCCTGTGCGCCTATCGATCGATTTGCTTTTTGATCCGGTGTTCGAACATGTTCACGTGTGCCGAAATAGGCGAACCGCTTTCGCTCGGCGCAGTAACAACCCGCAAACTGGGCTTAAGCATCCGCGTCACCACCATCCGCCTGTGTGCGTGCATTAACGGAACGCTGGGCACAGTACGGTACTGGAGCTGACCTAAATCAGCCCCCTTCCAATCGACGCAAATTGTCACAAGGCTGACATATCGGCCCCATAGATTCTTCGTGCCCGTTCCAGCAACTGTTCATCTGGAGAATCTCATGAGCAAGCATCAAAACGACGAAGACAAGAAACCCACAACCACGCAAGCGCAGCCACTAGCCCGCCGGGAGTTCCTGCGCCGCACGGCGGCGACTGGCGTAGGCGCCCTCGCTCTGCCGGCCGCAATCACTCTGCCGGCCGTCATCGCCGGCTGCGGCGGCTCTGACGGCTCGTCCGCACCAACCGATACGACGCCGACACTTTCGAGCGTCGACGCGGCGCTGCCGACTTCGGCGGCGTGGACGTTCGCGATCATGGGCGACACGCAATGGGTCGTCGTCAACGGCATCGGCGACGACGGCAAGAACCCGAATTCCTGCCCAGTAGACATCATCAAGCAATTGAACGAGCAGTTCATCGACCAAAAGGTGAAGTTCGTACTGCAAGTGGGCGACCTGTGCGACAGCGCGAGCAGCGCCACCACGACTACCATCAAGAAGGCCGATGGCAGTTCCTACAGCTTCACCCACTTGGTTGCCGAGGACACGCACGCGTTGTTCGTGCAGTCGCTCTACAACGCCGGCATCGGGCTTTTCACGTTGCGCGGCAACCACGACGACGCGGTGGCGGAGGAGTTCCAGCGCATCTTCCCGCAGACGCAGAACGGTAAGCACAATGCCACGCCGTCCGACATCTTCTCGACCCCGAACCCCGATGCCGACCTACAACCCGCCGTCGCCAAGTCCGGCGGCGAATTCACCATCGGCAGCAACTTCAGCAGCCCGAGCGACAACCTCAAGGGCCTATCCTACGCTTTCGATTACGGCAACGCGCGCTTCGTGTTGCTCGATCAGTTCACCACGGCCGACAAGAAAAACGCCGACGACACCGCTTACAGCCTCAACACCGCCATCGCAGCGCAACAACCGTGGATCGACCAGGTGCTCAGCTCGCGCCCGTCCGGCAGTCACGCCCTCGTCTTTTCGCACAAGGGCCTGGTGACGGAAAACCACCTTGACGTGCTGTTCGGCGACTGCCCGGCGCCGGGGGCGGTTACCGTCGGCGGCAAAAACTACGTCGGCTCGCCCGGCATGGACGCCTTCATCACCAGCCTGAACAAAAACGGCGTGCGTTACTACATCTGCGGCCACGACCACATGCACGACCGCAGCCGCATCGCCACGATGGACGGCAGCGCCCATGTCTCGCAGATCGTCTGTTCCTCGAACAGCAACAAGTTCTACTACCCTGTCACGCCAGCCAACGACACGGCCTACTCCCAGGGCAAGCGCCAGACGCTGCTGGCCCAGGAACTCAACACCATTGGCTACTACCTGGTGACGGTGGACGGCCCCACCATGCTGATCGACTTCTACTCGGCGCCCGCCTACCCCACGCCGGTCAACGAGGGCAATATCACCACCACGCCCAAGCTCAACTTCAGCCTGCGCGAGCGCGTGGTTTACGGCCTCAACGGGCATGAGTTCATCATCGCACCGATGGCCAGCTTCACCGGCATCGCTGACACCAGCCCGAACGGCCACGCGATGAAGATCCTCGACGGCAGCAACGGCAGTAGCGCGGTCGATGTCAGTGGCCGGTGGTTCAATATGGCAGTTAACACCGCCTGGCTCGCCGCCACCAGCGCCACCGCGTCCGACATCCTGCTGCTGCAAGGCATGGCGTGGACGATGGGCAGCCGCAAGACCGATCCCTACGTGCTTTCGCTCAGCTTCGATCCGGCCAAAAACTCCAGCGTCAGCGGGCGCTCGATCATGCTCGCCTCGGTCGGCACCGATGGCAAATGGGTCAATGCTGTCGCCTGCAACAGCTCAAGCGGACGCAGCGGCGACTTCGTGCATGGCCCATGGCAAGCAGGCTACCCACTCGGCACCTGCGGTATCGACAGCAGCACCAATACCGTATGGGCAGTACTCGACTACAACGGCTATTTCGCCGCGGTCGAACTGCCGGCCTGATCGGTCCCGCCCGCCATCGGCGGGTTTTTAAGCTGCACAGCAAAAGAGCCGGAAAACCGGCTCTTTTGCTGTGCAGCCTTCCGTGCGCCATTCACTGTATCGGCTCGAATTTCCACCCATTACCGTCTTTTTTAACCGTACCCACGATTTTCGCGAAGGGGAAATGCATTCCGGCAATCGGTATTGCTTTCTCCGCAGCGAGGGCAAAGATGCGTTTACGGGCGGCAACAGCCTGGGGCGGGTCCATGTCAAATGTCGCGTACTCATCGGGCAAGGCGAATTGCAGAGACATAGCGTGAATCAAATCGCCGACGATGAGCAGGCTCTTCCCGCCAGCGATGAGCTGGTACACCGTGTGGCCCGGCGTATGGCCGGTAGCGTCCAGCGCCGTCACGCCCGGCAGCGGCGTGTCACCCAAGGCGAACGGCGGCAGAAGGTCGGCTCCATAAGCAGCAACCATGGCCTTGACCAAGCCCGCGTTGGCGTTGGCAGGGTCTTTGTCCGCGAGGGCCATCCAGCCATCGAGTTCGGGTTTCGAAATCAGCAATTTTGCTTTCGGGAAAGCGCGCTTTCCTTCCCGCATCAATCCGCCGATGTGATCGGCGTGCAGATGGGTGAGCAGGACGAAGTCGACATCTTCCGGCTTGACGCCCAGGCGGGCAAGCGCCTCGGGTAATCTCCCCGGAGACTGAAACGTTGTCCCTGCGCCCGCGTCAACCAGCGCGATCTTCCCGCCCATCCGCAGCAGGAAGACATTGATGCCCGCCTCGGCCTTGCCGTCGGTAAAGAATTTCGCTTTTTCCTGTTCGGAGGCCGGACCTTTGAAAAGGGTTGCCGCCATTTCATGCGGCAAATCCTGAATGGCTGTGACGCTCACATCGCCCGCCTTCCAGATTTCACGGCTCGGAGCCTCCTGAGCGGACGCGAAAAGCGGGAGGAGCGCGCAGGCCAGGAACAAGACGAAACCACGCGTCAGAAATGTGCGAAAAGAAAGCATGACCAAGTTCCTCCTGTGAGAAACGCAAATAGTAAGTACCCAACGACAAGTGAGCGCAACGCAGCATGCAGGGATTTGTCGGAGTTTATGAATGATAAATGAGGATTCCGAGCAGCACATGAACCCCGATCACACTCAATTGGCCACACTCACAGCAGGTTCTTGCGCCTCTCGGACCTCCAGCCGCTGAAGCGCAACAAGCAGCAGCATGCCAGCGCCCATCACCCATGCGGCAACGAACAATGCGCCGCGATAGCTGCCCGTCGCGGCGGCGATATAGCCGGCCATCGCCGGCGCGACCATTTGCGCGAGACCATAACTCAGCGTCAAACGGGCCATTGCTTTGGCTGGATTGGCGGGGAAGCAGCGTCCGATAACCGTCAAGGTCAAACTCACGATGCCAGCGAACGTGCCGCCATACAGGATCGCGCTGAACAGGTTAGCCCAGGCGCTGTCGGTAAAACCGGGCACGAGAATCGAAACGGTCTGGAGAGCGTAGCTCAGCAGAAGCGCCCGGATTTCGCCAATGCGCCGGGCAATCCGGTCCCACAAAAAACACGACGGCACGCTGGCAAACCCGATGACCACCCACACCCAGCTTCCCTTTCCGGTGAACATCGGCAATTTCTCGAGGATCGCGACGATGAAGGTCGCACTGATGACATAGCCGAAACCCGCACAAAAATAAGTCGCGATGAACAAATTCATCCACTTGCGCGAGGGAGGTTTAGGCACGAATTGCGGCGCGTGAGCATGTAATGCCGCTGGCGGGGGAAGCCAGAACCAGGCAGGCAAAAAGAATGCGATACCCAACAATCCAAGGCCGATCCAATCGTTCTGCCAGGATAAATGCCCCACCATTACCGCCACCACCAGACCTGAAACGGCAAGGCCCAGACCGATCCCTGCGAAATGCAGCCCCAGTTCCGGCTTATGTCCTTGACGAATCAACCAGTTCAGAACCAAACCCGAAGCGAGCAAAAGTCCGCCGGTACTCGAAACCCCGGAGATAAAACGCAAGCCCGCCCACAGATAGACGTCTTGCGTCATCCCCATTGCGACGGTACTGATAACCGCGACCACCAGACCGAGCCGATAGAGTTGAAATTTCAGCCGTAAATCGCTGATCGTTGCGGTAATCAGCGCGCCCGTGATGTAGCCCGCATAGTTGAACGTGGCCAGCCAGCCGCCAGCCAGAGCCGACAGCCCGGCTTCATGCCGCATGATCGGCAGCATCGGCGTATAGGCAAAACGCGCCAGCCCTACCGTCAAAATTAAGGCGCAAATACCTGCTGCGATGACGCGATAGCGATCAGCCTGACTCGACATTGGCGATGTGTCTCATTCGTAATTTGAAGTTGAAACCGATTGTTCCATCGGACAAGCGCACAAGACTGTAATGGCGCTGACAATCGTTGCAGACAAAACTGCCTCTCAGGCTGTCGGCCCCACGGCAATCACTTCGTTTCAAACAAAGCGGCCACGGGCATTACGCACCGTGGCCGCGAATATTACGGGCACGACAATGCGCCCGTCTCTATCAATTACTTGTCTTTCTCGAAAACTGCCCTGTACAGCACACCAGAGATGATCGCGCCGACGATCGGGGCAACCCAGAACAGCCACAACTGCTCAAGCGCCCAACCCTGTACGAACAGCGCCTGGCTCGTCGAGCGGGCGGGGTTGACCGAGGTATTGGTAATCGGAATGCTGATCAGGTGAATCAAGGTCAGGCACAGGCCGATTGCGATCGGCGCGAAACCAGCGGGCGCGCGGCGATCGGTCGAACCCAGAATCACAAAGAGAAAAACCGCGGTCAGTACCAGTTCAGCAACGAAAGCGGCCCCCATCGCGTAGTTCTCGGGCGAATGTTCGCCGTAGCCATTCGCCGCGAATCCGCTCGCCACCAGATCGAAACCCGGCTTGCCGCCCGCAATGTGCGCGAGAACCGCGGCCGCCAGCGTTGCGCCAACCACTTGCACGACGATGTAGGGAACAACATCTTTCCAGGAAAAGCGGCCCGCGGTCGCAAGACCGACCGTTACGGCCGGATTCAAATGGCAGCCGGAAATATGCCCAATCGCAAAAGCCATCGTCAGCACTGTCAAACCAAAAGCGAGCGCAACGCCCGCGAACCCGATACCCAGTTGCGGAACGCCCGCCGCAAATATGGCGGCGCCACAACCGCCGAGCACAAGCCAGAATGTGCCAATGCATTCAGCCAGCATTCGTGTAGTCAATTTCATAATTTTCTCCAGATATATTATTTGTCCGAAATCACGCGCGAAACACGCTATGCCAATCAATTATTTCATCAGGACCAACCTGACGGACAGGGCGACAGTACCATTCTCGGCGCTGTCACGCACATAAAAATCTGTATCGGTTTAAGCACAATTAAACACTCGATCGTCCAAAACGAGCGCTTCCGATTTCGGCAAAATAAGTAGAATCAGGCTTGTCTCTCGGTGTCGTTTTGAAGGATACACAATGACCACCGATCAATTCCGCATTCATCAATCGATCACCGAAATTCCCGCTTTGGCCTGGGATACTTTGGCGGGCGCACAGCCCTTTCTAAAGCACGCTTTTCTCCATGCGCTCGAAAGCAGCGCTTGCGTTGGAGGTCAAACCGGCTGGACGCCGATGCATGCGGCCTTGTGGCGTGGTCATACCTTGCTCGCCGCCATGCCGCTTTACGCTAAACAACACTCCTACGGCGAATATGTTTTCGATTGGGCCTGGGCGGATACCTATGCGCGCCACGGATTGCCTTACTACCCAAAGCTGCTTTGCGCAATTCCGTTCACGCCTGTGCCCGGCCTGCGTTTGCTTGGGCGCACGCCGGAACTGCGCAGTAGGCTGCTCGGCCATGTTATCGAACTCGCTCGGGAGCTGCGTTTCTCATCCTTCCACCTGCTCTACCCGGAATCCGAGGATATTGAATACGCAAAAGCACAGGGCTTGCTCGTGCGGCGCAATGTGGAATTTCACTGGGCTTCGGCGGGCGAGCGTGATTTCGAAGATTTTCTCGCCCGCCTGAGACATGAAAAACGCAAAAAAATCCGGCAAGAACGACGCAAGGTCGCGGCAGCCGGAATCGAATTCGAATCCCGCAGCGGTCATGAGATTCGCGCCGAAGACTGGATCTACTTCACGCGCTGCTACAGGACGACTTACGCCTTGCACGGTTCATCGCCTTATTTGAATCTCGAATTTTTCCGCCAAATCGGCGCGATGCTCCCCGAGTCCTGCGTCATGATTCTGGCGCACCAAAACCGGCGGCGCGTCGGCGCAAGCCTGATGCTGCGTGATAAGACGGCTCTCTACGGCCGCTATTGGGGCGCAACGGACTACATTCCATGCCTGCACTTCGAAACCTGTTATTACCAAGGCATCGAATATGCAATTACACATGGTTTGCAGCGCTTCGAGGGCGGCGCGCAGGGGGAGCACAAGCTTGCGCGCGGACTCGAACCCGTCGCGACCGCATCGGCCCATTGGATTGCCGATCCGCGCTTCCGCCATGCCATCGCAGATTTCTTACTGCGCGAACACAACGGCATGGAAATTTATTTCGATGAATTGAATGAGCGCCGCCCCTTTAAAGCGAATTCAGATCATCCGTCCACACCGTAATCAGATCGTGATCTGACTCCCCATTTCCACCACGCGATTCGGCGGCAGGTTAAAGAAACTCGCCGCGCTGGTCGCGTTGCGATACATGAAGCTAAACAAATGTTCGCGCCACAGCCACATTCCCTCGCCCGATGTTGGTAGCAGGGTTTCGCGGCTGAGGAAATAGGACACTTGATTGGCCGGTAAAGCCAACTCCTGTTCCGCGCACCATTCGAGCGCGGAAGGCACGTCGGCATCTTCCATAAAGCCGAAGAAGATTTTGACGCGGTAAAAATTGTGCGCGATCCGCTCGACCAAGACACGCTGCGAATCCAGCAAACGCGGCACCGGCTTGACGACAACACTCGCAAAAACCGTGGTCTCGTGCAGCACCATGTTGTGCTTGAGGTTATGCAGCAAAGCATTCGGTACGACGTCGGGACGCGAAACCAGATAAACGGCCGTCAGCGGCACGCGCGGAAACGGTTCCCTGCCGAGTGATTCGACAAAAGGTTCGAGCGGAATTCCATCGCCGCGCTCACGTTCGGTCAAGATTTCGCGGCCTCGCTTCCAGGTTGTCAGCAGCAGGAAAATACCGCTGCCCAAAACCAGCGGGACCCAACCACCTTCAAGGATCTTGATGGCGTTTCCCGAGATGAATCCAGCATCCATTGCCGCCAGCGGCACAAAAATCAGCAAGGCAAAGGGCATGGACCAATTCCAGTCGCGGCGCACAACCGAAAAAGCGAGCATGGTCGTAACCGCCATCGTCATCGAAACCGCGATCCCGTAGGCCGCGGCCAGACTGGACGAGCCTCTGAATCCCAACACGACCGCAAGCACGAGCGTAAGCAGCATTGCATTGACGAAAGGCACATAAATCTGGCCGATCTGCGTGCCCGAAGTATGATGGATCGTAACGCGCGGACAGAAACCGAGCTGAATCAACTCGCGTGTCATCGAAAACGCGCCGGTAATCAAAGCCTGCGAGGCGATGACCGATGCGACGGTCGCCAAGCAGACCATTGGCAAGAGTCCCCAGGCAGGCACCGCGAGATAAAACGGATTCGCCGCGGCACCGGCATTGCCGATGATCGTCGCGCCCTGGCCGAAATAATTCAGGACCAGTCCCGGCATGACGACGCACGCCCAGGCCAATCGGATCGGTTTTTTCCCGAAGTGCCCCATATCGGCATACAGTGCCTCGGCCCCCGTCACCGTCAGGAACACCGCGCCGAGGGCAAAAAAGGCGACATGCGCATGCTCAATAAAAAACCGGACGGCATGATGCGGCGATAAAGCCCACAACACTTCCGGGTGCCCAAAAATATTCCACAGCCCAATTGCCGCCATCGCACAAAACCAGAGCAGCATGACCGGACCGAAAAACTGACCGACGCGCGCGGTGCCATGGCGCTGCACCAGAAACAAAATCAGCAAGACCACCACCGTAATCGGTACCACATAGGGCTTCATGACCGGCGTGGCAATTTCCAGCCCCTCGACGGCGGAGAACACCGAAATCGCCGGCGTGATGACCCCATCGCCATAAAACAGCGCGGCCCCCCCCAAGCCAAGCGCCAGTACGATTTTGTATTTGAGCGGTCTATCCTTCGAACGCTCCAGCACACGCACCATCAGCGCAATCACGCCGCCCTCGCCATGATTGTCCGCCCGCATGACGATGACGACGTACTTTACCGTCACGACAAACACCAAGGTCCAGACAATCAAGGACAAAATGCCATACACATTGTTCGGCGTAACAGGCAGAAGGAAATGGGTTTGCGCGAAAGCCTCCTTCATCGCATAAAGGGGACTGGTGCCGATATCGCCGAACACCACGCCCAGGGCCGCAAGCGACAGGGCGGGAAGAGCCTGGCGTCCGGCTTCTTGGCTTGAACTCATACATACTCCCAAAAGGTGCGGCGGCCCTTTCTATTTCGCGTCGATGCCGCAGGGGCCGTATTGTGCGCCCTTTTGTTGCAGTACAACATCCCCTTAGGGATACAAGCCGCGCTCCTCGCGCGCGGAAAGAATCCGGCTGCACGCCACGACATAGGCCGCCGTGCGCAGGGAGATTTTATGCTGTGCCGCGGTATCCCAGATCTTACGCAACGCGTCGGCCATGATCTGCTCCAGGCGCATATTGATCTCGTCTTCGCTCCAGAAAAAACGGGCAATGTCCTGCACCCATTCGAAGTACGAAACCGTAACGCCGCCCGCGTTCGCGATGACATCGGGCACGACGAGAATGCCGCGCTCGTTCAGAACATCGTCCGCGCTCGGCAAGGTCGGGCCATTCGCGCCTTCGAGCACCACGCGCGTCTTGACCCGCTGCGCACGCTCCGCGTTCAGTTGCCCTTCGAGCGCCGCCGGGACAAGAAAATCGGTTTCGATATCCCAGAATCGTTCATTCTCGATGCGTTCCGCCCCCGCGCATTGTGCAATCGAGCCGTCGCGCTGCACGGTCTCCATCAATACGGCGAGATCCAAACCGTTCGGGTTGTAGACCGTTCCGCCGTGGTCCTGTACGGCGACGATTTTGGCGCCATTGTTCACGAACAATTCGGCGGCCGCGCTCCCCACGTTACCGAAGCCTTGCACGGCGACACGCGCGCCGCGGATTGGAATATTCAAATGGCGCGCGACCTCGCGCCCAACGACGAAGACACCGCGCCCGGTTGCTTTCAAGCGCCCCAGGGAGCCGCCCAGTTCGATCGGCTTCCCGGTGACGACACCCGTCGCGGTCGCGCCAACGTTCATCGAATAAGTGTCCATTATCCAGGCCATGATCTGCGCATTGGTATTCACATCGGGCGCGGGAATATCCTTATCCGGCCCGATGATCAGACCGATTTCGCTCGTGTAGCGGCGCGTGATCTTTTCAAGCTCTTTGTGTGAAAGCAGTTTCGGATCGACACGGATACCGCCCTTGGCGCCGCCGTAAGGCAGATTCACCGCCGCGTTTTTCACCGTCATCCAGGCCGAAAGCGCCATCACCTCTTCGAGCGTGACATCCGGGTGGAAACGCACGCCGCCTTTTCCCGGGCCGCGTGAAAGATTGTGCTGAACGCGATAGCCTTCGAAATGCACGATCCGGCCGTCGTCCATCTCAACAGGAATGTCGACGATCAAGGCGCGTTTCGGACGCCGCAGCGTTTCGGCCCAACGCGACAACCGGCCCAGATAGGGCAACACACGATCGACCTGCGCCAGATAAGTTTCCCAAGGTCCGCCTGCGGTCGGCGTCACAAACGAAAGCCCATTCATCGTCTCTTCTCCCATTGCGTAGGTGACTGCGCCGCATCCTACGCTCTTCGGCGCAGCAAGCCACTCAGCCTATTGGCTACTTGACTCCACCGGCGCAGTCTGTATCGGCCCGGCAACAGGCCCTATCGTCTATGCAGCACAACCAGCTTCGTATCGGCCTGCTGCGCAAGCCGCAGCGTGAATTGCCAATAGTCTTGCCGGTCCGCGCGCCCGAGCTTGAAACCACGGCTGCCGCCTTCGCGCGCGAGCACCTTCTGTGCACGCCACGCTTGATCGAACACCGGACTCACCGTGCAAAGCTCATTCACAAGCGCCACGTGCCGCACATCCTCGCGCGAACCGGCGCTATCAGCCCGATATTCGGCAACAAGCCGTTGCGCGCGTTCTTCCCAATCGAGAATAAAGCTCTTCGCGCGCGGATCGAGAAAAACATAGCGCAGCAGATTTGGCGCCTGGCCCGCACCGCGTTTCCCGCCGAGCCAGACGCGGAACAACTGTGCCGCGGCGGCATTCCAGGCCAACGCGTCCCAATAACGGTCGAGCACATAGGCAGGCGAAGCGATCGCCTCGACCAGCGCGGCGAGCGGCGCGGACTCTATCTCCGCTGCATCGGGCGCGGAAGGGTCGGCGCGCCCGGCAAGCCGGAACAGGTACGCGCGCTCGGCCGTGGATAAATTCAAGCCCTCAGCCAGCCGCGCAAGCGCGGAAACCGAAATCGCGGTCGTGCGCCCCTGTTCGATCCAGGTGTACCAGGTCGGGCTGATCCCGCAGCGAGCCGCGACTTCCTCGCGCCGCAGCCCTTTGGCGCGCCGCCTACCCTGCGGCAAACCAAAATCGGCAGGCGACAGCCGTTCGCGCACTGCGCGCACAAAAGCGCCGAGCGCATCGGATTGTCCGCTTGTCTCCATCTCTCTTTCTCCCGACTTTATTGTCTATTGAATTTTATACCAGGATAAATTCTCATCTTGTAACAGGATAAACGCCCTTCTATGCTCCTGTTTCCCTTTCCTTGTTGGAGCAGACACGATGAAAACGCATGAGCAAGCCGTTCACGATCAGTTCAACCCCCAGGCCATGGCTTATCTGAACAGCGCGGTGCACGCGCAAGGGCCGGACCTTGAGCATGCGCGCCAGCTCATCTCGGCTGCAATTCCGGCGCGTGGTATCGGTCTCGATCTCGGCTGCGGAGCCGGGCACCTTGCCTTCGCGCTCGCACCGCTCGTCGCGCGCATCGTGGCGGTCGATCCCTCGGAAGGAATGCTCGCCACCGTGCGCAAGGCCACATCCGAAAAAAATCTCGCGAACATCGAAACACGCATGGCCGCAGCCGAGAAACTGCCTTTCGACGACGGAACATTCTGCTTTGCGGCAACGCGCTACAGCGCGCACCACTGGACCCAACTCCCGCGCGCGATGGCCGAGATGCGCCGCGTCGTGAGGCCAGGCGGCCATGTGCTCGTCATCGATATCGAAGGCCCCGCCGATCCCGTTGCCGACATGCATCTTCAAGCCATCGAATTTTTACGCGACCGCTCGCATGTCCGCGACCGCTCCGCAGCCGAATGGCGCCAGGAGTTCACGCAAGCCGGCATCGACATCCTCGGCTACGCGCATTGGCCGGTCAGAATCGAGTTCGCAAGCTGGGTGGAGCGCATGCGCACGCCTGCCGCCAAGGTCGAAGTCATCAAGACGATTCAGGCCGAAGCGTCGCAGGAGGTCGTTGACGCGCTGGCAATCGAGGCGGACGGCTCCTTCACCATGCGCACGAGCCTGTTCTGGGGGCAGGCGCCGCGCTAGGTACGGCACGCACACGCCGAGGCATCTTCGCCGCTGATAAGGTTTGTCTCGCTTACATTCGACTCGCTGTCATTCTGCGCGGAGCGAAGCGCAGTCGCAGAATGACCATGGGTTGAGCGCAAGCCCGTCATTCATGGCGGGATCAGCGAGACAAGCGCTATTGGCGCCAAAGGCGCCCCCGATGCGTGGCGAAGAAGCCCCAAGCTTCAGCTTGGGGCGATTCACGGCGAATGAGCGTCTACTCCGCCCGAGCTTCAATCCCGATCGCGGACCCGCAGCAAGATTATGAACAGGCTCTATACATGCGATCACTCCTGCATGATCTCAAGCAAGCCATGCCCGATCGCATAGCAGGTCAGATGGATCTCGTTCTCGCTATCCATCTTGCTGAGGATGTGCGACTTGTGCGTGCTGACCGTCTTGATGCTCACGCCAAGCTCTTTGGCAATCGCGGTCAGGTTCATGCCGCGCACGAGACGGCTGAAAACTTCGTATTCGCGGTCGGAGAGCAGAGTGTGCGGCAGCGCCGCACTCGGGCGCGATAGCGACGTAACGAGCAGTTCGGCGACTCTCGAACTGGCGTAAACCCCACCCGCGGCGAGCTTGCGCACGGTGGAGAGCAGCGTATCGCTTTCGCAGTCCTTGGTCAGATAGCCGGTCGCGCCGGCCCGGATGGCACGCACGGCATAGAGTTCGTCCGGGTGCGCGGTGAAGATCAGCACCGGCATGTCGGGCCGTTCCGTCTTGACCAGCTTGAGCAGTTCGAGCCCGCTCCGGCCGGGCATCGACAGATCGAGGATCAGCAGATCGAACGCGCGCTTGCGGATTTGCTGCAGCACGGCATTGCCGTTGGTAGCCTCTGCGACGACCCGAATATCGTCCGTGTCATTGAAGATGTTACACAGCGCATTCCTGATGAGCGAGTGATCGTCGGCGATCATGATCTCCAATTGCTTCATCGGCTCCCTTCCTTCTTAATGTGTGCGGCTCCTTCGGTACCCTGACCTCGATAGCCGAGCCTTCCCCCCACTCGCTGACGACACGAAAATGCCCCGCCAGCGCGGCGGCCCGCTCTCGCATACTGAGCAGACCTATACCTTTCCCGGCGCCCGCGGATTCAAAACCGTTGCCGTTGTCGCGCACCCTGAGCACCAACCAGTCGCCATCCGTATGCAAACTGATGTCGACCCGCGTGGCGCCGGCGTGGCGCGCCACGTTGGTCAGCGATTCCTGCACGATACGGAACAGCGTGGTCGCCATGCCGGCGTCGCTGACTTGCGCGTCGGCGGCGAGATTCAACGTGACCTCGATGCCGCTGCGCCGCGTGAATTCGGCAGCGTGCCAGGCTACCGCATCGCCAAAGGCGAGGTCGTCGAGAACCGGCGGGCGGAGTTCGGTAGCGATACGGCGCACCGTGGCGATCGCGTCGTCGAGCGCGGCGCGCATCGCGTCGAGCCGGCCCAGCTTTGGTGCGCGGCCGGCCTTGAGGCTGCTGGTCAGCCACGACAGATCGAGTTTGAGTCCGGTGAGTTGCTGGCCGAGTTCGTCATGCAGTTCGCGCGAGAGGTGGATACGCTCCTGGTCGCGCACCGATTGCAGTGAACTCGACAAAAACCGCAGTTCTTCATTCATTAAACGCACCTCGTCTTCCCTGCGCCGCCGCTCGGTGATATCCCGCAGGGCGATCGTCAACTGGGGCTGCTCTTCGATGCGCATCGGCGAAAACGTGGCCTCGACCGGAAACTCGACGCCGTCGGCGCGCAAGCCCGTGAGTTCCATGTGCGCGATCGTGGCGCTGGACGGGTGCGAGTCGAGATACCCGGCGATACGCTCGCTCTGGGCGTCGCGCAAGGGCGCGGAGATCAAAGATGAGAAAGGGCATCCGAGGGTGTCGGCCGCGCGGATTCCAAACATGCACTCGGCAGCGTTGTTTACCATGATGATGGCCTGGGATGCGTCGATCGAGATGATGGCATCCATAGCCGAGTCGATCATCTGGCGGGATCTGTCGCCAGCGGCGCGCAGGGCCTGGGTGAGCACCTCTTCGCGCCGCAGCTTGCGGATCAGCAGAGCGGTAGCGACAACGATGAACAGGCAGAACAGACTCGCACCGGCGATAATCGGAAGCGCCCGTTTGCGCGCGGCGGCCAGCCGCTCTTTCCGCTCGTATCCCACGCTGACGAGAAACGGATAGTCCGCGATGCGGCCAAGCACGAACTCCGCGTGCGTGGCTTGCGCGAGGTCTGCCACGGGCGGTGCGTCCGGAGCGGGCGGCGTTTGAACGATACCGCGCAGTTCCGCCGCGAACTGACCGATTTCCGCCGTGCGCGGAGGCTGGCTGGCAATCAGCCGCCCGTCGGACAGGTACAGCGCCGCCCTGTGCATGAACTCCGGGGCGAGATCGTCGTACATCTGTTCGAAGTAGGAGAGCGTCAGAGCCGCCATCACCACACCGCGGAACCGATTCCGCCCGTCGTGCAGACGCCGGCCGAGATACAGCATCCACTTGCCGCTCTCGAGGTCATGCATCGGGCCCCCGATGAACAAGGTATCTGCCTCCTTGTTGACGAAGGCGTCATAGCGTTGCAGCTCTTCGATCGGGAAAGGCTGGAAGGGCGCGGATCGCGTCGAATTGGCGACCTTGCCGTCGCGGTCGACGATGAACAGCGCAGCGACATACGGCAGGCCCGATAAACGCGTGTGCAGCAGCAGGTTTGCCGCGACTCCGTCGAGCGGTTGTTCAAATCCAAACGGCTCGTGCAGGCGATCCTGCACATCGCGCAAGGTCAGGTCGACGCCCCTGAATGATTCTTCGGCGTGCGCCGTCAAGGTGCGCGCGAAGTGTTCGGTCTCGCGGTTCGTCCGCTTCACATCCTCGGAAGACAGTACCTGCTCAAGGGCGAAGGCCGAAATCACGACCGCCACGATGATGAATGCGGCAAACACAACGAGGGCATAACGGAACGATCCGACAAAACGCAGCGTCATGAACGACTCCGGTTTAATCGCCGGGGAGAAAGTCATGCCGAGGTTTTGGCGCATTTGCATACGAGAATCAGTGGCGGCGGCGTCCGATGACCAACCTTGAGCGGGCGGAGGGCGTCAGAAATTGTGTGTGCTGAGGCCGGTTAAAAAATTCAGTAGATGGCGTAGGTGAAGCGCTCGCCGAACGGAATGGCGAACCGATTTCTTCTGTCCGCGGCATCGGCGACGCAGTAAGGTCCGTTCATGCAAGGCTAAGTCGAAACCTTGCGCAATAAAACACGAATTGTCTTTGGTTTTACTTTCCTCGGACGATCCCGCATTAGGCAATTCCGATAAGACATCAGCGGAGTCCGACTCTAATTCACATCGGCTTCCGATATTCACCAACGTGCCGTTCGCACACACTCCCAGCAATCCTAATCCCGCAACCCCGCCAAAGGTGATGACAATGACCAAGACACTCCGCTTAACCCTGTGCGGCCTATTGGCCGCCGGCACGACCGCATTGCTTTCCTCTTCCGCCTACGCCGTCGATGAAGAGGCCGCGACGGCGCTCGCGCGCGCCAACAACTGCTTCAAGTGCCACGCAGTTTCCAAGGACAAGGATGGCCCCGCCTACAAGAAAGTCGCGGAAAAGTACCGTGGCAAACCGGAGGCAGTGGATCGCCTGATCGAGCACCTCACCTCGGGCGAAAAAGCGAAGTTCCCGGACGGCCATGAGGAAGCGCACAAGATCATCAAGACCGATCCGCCGAACGACAAAGCACAGATCAAGAACTTGGTCGAATGGATTCTCAGCCGTCAGTAAGACGGCTGATCTTCCGCCGCGAAGTTCCAGGAGCAAGGTAACAACAATAAACAGGAGATGCGGGGGACGCAGCGTCGTCCGCCGCGCACTCCCAGTCAAGTGATGTGTGTGTGGGGGGGGGGGGAACAATGAGTCTCGCACGACGGCTAATCGCTGTGGCCACGTTGATGTTCGCAGGATGGGCAACGGCTTCATGGGCTGCGGACGCGGCCAGCATTCCGAATCTGGGAGGAGGCGCCAAGCTTCAAAAAACCGAAGCCGCGCGGCGCGCCGAGGACGAAAAGTGCACCCACTGCCACGACGAGACGGAAACCCGGCCGATTCTCGCCATTTATCAAACCAAGCACGGCGTGCGCGGCGATGCGAGAACGCCGACCTGCCAGGACTGCCACGGTCCCAGCGAAAAACACCTCGGCGGCAACATCGACGGTACTGGCCGTCCCCGCCCCGATAGAATCTTCGGCACTCACCGCACCCCCGCCGGCTATGAGCCAAGCTCCCCGCAGGAGCAGACCGAAGTCTGCCTGAGCTGCCACAAAGCCGGCCTGCGCATGCGCTGGCCGGGCAGCCAGCATCAGAGCAACGACGTTCCCTGCGCCGCCTGCCACACCAACCACACGCCTCAGGACAAGGTGCTCGTGAAAACCGAGCAGCCCGCTGTGTGCTTCGCCTGCCACAAGGAACAGCGCGCGCAGATTAAGCAGATCTCCACGCATCCGATCGATGCCGGCAAGATTTCCTGCTCGGATTGCCACAACCCGCACGGCTCATCCGGGCCGAAGCTGCTCGCCAAGAACACGATCACCGAAACCTGCTTCACCTGCCATGCCGACAAACGCGGCCCCTTCCTCTGGGAGCATCAGCCGGTCAACGAGGACTGCACTAACTGCCACACGCCGCACGGCTCCAACATCACGCCGCTGCTGAAGTCGCGCCCGCCGTTCCTGTGTATCGAATGCCACAACGGTCCGCACCAAAGCAGCGGCAGCACGGCCATCGGCAGCAACACGGCCTTAGCCTCAGGCACCACATATGGCGCGCGGGGCTGCATGAACTGCCACACGATGGTGCACGGTTCCAATTCGCCGGCCGGCGCATTCCTGCATCGCTAACCGGAGGGGAGACATCGATCATGAAAAAAACACGTAGCCATGATTTCTCCAGGGTGACTCTGGAGCGCGCCGTGCAGTTTGCTCTGCTCGCCATGTTCGCGGCGCCGGGCATGGCCGCCGCGCAGGAAGAAGCCCTTGAGGGCGAGGAAGCCATCAAGGAGCTGACCTGCCCGACCAACTATGCCGAAATCGGCATCCTGGGCACCAACAACGCCTCGACGAAGTTCGGCGAATACAACGGTCTCTACCGTTCCGGCGGCTATGGGATTGCCAATTTCGACGTGCGCGGCGGCGATTCCTACTGCCAGAAAAGTGGCACGCTGCGCTGGCATGTTGACGGCCGAGACCTCGGCACAACCTCGCGCAGCCTCAGCGGCTCCGTGGCCGAGCAAGGAAAGTGGAGCGTCGGCGTGGGCTTTGACCAGTTGCGCCACTACACCACCACCGGCTTCCAGACGCCTTACCAGGGCTCGCCCGGCGATAACGTGTTCGTGATTCCGCCGGGTTTCGGCACTTGGAGTAACCCGAACCAGCTTACCCCTGCACAACGGGCGTATTTCCGCGATGTGGACGTGCATAACGAACGCCGCAACATCACCTTCAACAGCGCTTACAACCTCAACACCGAGTGGAGCTTCAACTTCGATTACAAGCGTATCGACCAGTCGGGCGCCAAGCTGTTGAGCACGGCCTCCGAGTCGGCCACCATATCGGGGATCGCTTTCGTCAACCAGAGAGTCTCCCTGCTGATGAACCCGACCGAGTACACCACCGATATGTTCACCGCGGCGGCCAACTGGGTCGGTGAAAAAGCCTACGCCAAGCTGGAGTACTACGCTTCGCTGTTTGATAACGACAATACTGGCGTGTTGTTCTCGAACGCGAACAGCACTGCCGCGCTCGCGGCGGGCGGCTCCTTCCCGCTCAATACCATCAGCACGATGCCGAGCAACCAGTTGCACCAGATCAACTTCACCGGCGGCTACATCTTCAGCCCGGCGACCAAGCTGACCGGCGGCCTCTCCTACAGCCGCAATACGCAGGACATGAGTTACGCCGGCGCTTACACGCAAATCGGTGCGCAGACCGCCGCAATCTTGCCCGCAGGAGTGGGCTCGCTCGACGCCCGGGTGATAAACAAGCACGCCGACCTCCGGCTCACGCACCAATTCACTCCGGCGGTCAACCTGAATGTCGGCTACAAGTACAACGAGCGCGACAACCAGACCGATTCGAACCTGTACACGTTCGGCGCACTGGCCGTGTCAGCGGCGCCCAACGTAACAGTCGTCAATGCGCCGATGAGCAACCGGAACCAGAAGTTCGACGCCAGCATCGGCTACCGCATCGACAAGCAGCAGCGGCTGAATTTCGGCTATGAGTTTGAGCGCATCCAGCGCTGGTGCAACAACGATCTGACGGCCTTCCCCGGATTCGCCCCACAAACGGCCGCAACCGCAGGTGCTGTATACGCGGATCTAACGACGTGCGCACAAGTGCCGAAGAGCAAGGAAAACAGGTTCAACGCCGGCTACAAGCTATCGGTTTTCGACACGGTGGACTTCAACCTCGGCTATACCCACTCCGACCGCGAGGCGACCGTCAATGGCTCCACGGATTTCTACAATCCGATGATGGCGAACACGGCAGGCTTCGAGAAGGCTGGCTGGGTGGCGCCCTTCCAGGGTTCCCGGCGTCAGGATCAGGTCAAAGCCGGCGTCAACTGGCAGGCGACCAGGAAGCTCGACGTTTCTTTGGACAGCCGCTATAGCGAGGAAAACTATTACGACACGATCGTCGGCGGGGACAATGGCCGCTCCTTCAGCGCCAACCTCGACGCGAACTACAACTTCTCCGAGCACATGCAGTTCAGTGGCTACTTCACCTGGCAGGAGCGTTCGCGCGATATGCACCTAGGGGTGGACGGCAATGCCGTAACGCCGCCAACCTTGTTCCGCGGCAACACGCTGTCCGACACCAACTACACGATCGGCGTCAACAGCAAGCAGAAATTTCTCTACAACAGGCTCGTGCTCAGTCAGGACGTGAGCTACGCGCTGAGCAGATCCTCTTACTCGGGTTTCGATATATCACCTGGAGTGGCCAATGGGGGCGCAACGCCCGACATCCGCAGCAAGCTGATGCAAGTGAACGTGGCTGGCACCTACGCCATCAACAAACCCATGAGCGTCAGGGTCGGCTACCTCTACCAGCGGCTCATCTCGAACGACTACTTCTACATTCCCTACCAATACGGCGCCGGCGCTGATACCAGGATATTGCCGAACAACCTGCAATCGCCGAACTACGCGGTCAATGTGCTGTATGTCGCCTACCGCTATGCGTTCCAATAAGGATAAGTATCATGAGTGAAAAAACACCCGGCTTTTTCGGCAGGCTCTGGAGGGCGCTGCGGCGCCCTCCGGCAAAGACTTCCCTGCTGACCTTGATACTGGTGATCGGCATCGGCGGCATCGTGGTCTGGAACGTGTTCTACGCCGCGCTGAACGCAACGAACAGAGAAGAGTTCTGCATTGGTTGTCACGAAATGCGTGACAACAACTATGCCGAATACAAGAAAACAATCCACTACAGCAACCGCACCGGCGTGCGCGCAATCTGTTCCGACTGCCACGTTCCGAAAGAATTCGGCCCCAAAATGCTGCGTAAGTTCAGGGCTTCGAAAGAACTTTGGGGCAAGCTCACCGGCAGCGTCGACACACCCGAGAAATTCGAGGCCAAACGCTTCGAGCTTGCGCAACACGAATGGGCGCGAATGAAGGCGAACGACTCGCTCGAATGCCGCAACTGCCACGACTTCGACTCGATGAGCGAGGAAAAACAAGGGAAGACGCGATTCAACAAGCACATGAAAGCGAAACAGGACGGCCAGACCTGCATCGACTGCCACAAGGGCATTGCGCATAAGCTGCCAAAGGAGTATCACGACCCCGACGAGGATGAATAATAACCCCTCGGGCTAGGCCGTCCCGCAGGCGGCCTGGAGAAGAACCTCGGCTTTTTACTGCCACCCCGCTCGCTGTCCGTGTCAGCGGCGGAGTTTTTCCGTAACCGTGCCGTGAATGGCGAGGCTTACGCTCGACTCGTGGTCATCACCGATCAGGTGCATGCCCTGTTCACTGAGAGCCCGTTTACGATCTCCTGAGCAATAACCCCAAGAATGCCAGATGGATGAACTGCAAGCTGGTGTTGAGCTTTCGCTCGCAGTTCTTCCACAGCCGCCGGTTCTTCTCCAGCCAGGCGAA
>Ga0123357_10000181_pt1 | contig 58223 bp, 44 predicted proteins | sample TergutEmb28metaG_FD_89873 | JGI IMG/M metagenome (GOLD analysis project Ga0123357, IMG submission 89873) | Embiratermes neotenicus P4 segment gut microbial communities from Petit-Saut dam, French Guiana - Emb289 P4 | ecosystem: Host-associated > Arthropoda: Insects > Digestive system > Gut ...
CAGGACCGTGAAACGGGGCCGCGCCGATGATAGTGGGCAGCCCGCCCGTGAAAGTAGGCCAGCGTCAGGCACCCTGCAAAGCAGAACGCCCGCGCCCCAGAAGGGGGCCGCGGGCGTTCTGCTGCTGAGTTTCATGTCCTTACGCAGGTTACAATATCGCCCCGCCTCCATAAGGTTCTTGCCGTGACCTGCATTACCCTGGCTCTTTCCAAAGGGCGCATTTTTGAGGAAACACTGCCGTTGCTTGCTGTGGCGGGTATCGTTCCCGCAGATGATCCCGAGCGTTCACGCAAGCTCATCATTGGTACCAACCGACCCGATATGCGGCTAGTGATCGTGCGTGCGACCGACACGCCCACCTATGTGCAATACGGCGCTGCTGACCTCGGCATCGCTGGTAAGGATGTTTTGCTGGAACACGGCGGCGTGGGGCTGTATCAGCCGCTCGACCTTGATATCGCACGTTGCCGTTTGTGCGTGGCAACCCGGAAGGGGTTCGATTACGCGGCAGCGGTGCGGCCTGGCGGACGTATCCGCGTGGCAACTAAGTACATTAATACGGCTAAAGCGTATTTCGCCAGCAAGGGGATGCACGTCGACCTCATCAAGCTTTATGGTTCGATGGAACTGGCGCCGCTCGTAGGGCTGGCCGATGCCATCGTCGATTTGGTGTCCACGGGCGGTACGCTGCGCGCCAATAATCTTGAAGAAGTCGAAGAAATCATGCCAATCAGTTCAAAGCTGATCGTTAACCAGGCTGTGCTCAAACTCAAGCGCGGCCTTATCCAGCCATTGCTCGACGCCTTTCAGAATGCTGTTAACGGAGCTAAAAAATGAGCCAGACAGCCATCCGCCGACTCGATGCACGCGCCCCTGATTTTTCCGCCACACTCGATGCGTTGCTCGCTTTCGAGGCATCCGCCGATGAACGCATCGACCGAGCCGTGACCGAAATCTTGCGCACGGTACGCGAAAAGGGGGACGCAGCGGTGCTCGAATACACGCGCCGTTTCGATGGGTTCGATACGTTGTCGGCAGCGGGGCTGGAAGTCCCCCAAGGCGAACTGAGGGCAGCACTCGACGGGTTGGGAAAGCAGCAGCGCGAGGCGCTGGAACTAGCCGTCGAACGGGTGCAATCCTACCACGAACGCCAGCGGGGCGAATCTTGGACGTATACTGAGGCCGATGGCACGGTATTGGGACAAAAAGTGACACCGCTCGACCGAGTGGGGCTTTATGTGCCGGGCGGGCGGGCTGCTTATCCAAGTTCGGTGCTGATGAACGCAGTTCCTGCCAAGGTTGCGGGCGTCGGCGAACTCATCATGACCGCACCGGCTCCGATGGGGGAAAAAAATCCGCTCGTGCTGGCAGCGGCGGCAATCACGGGCGTGGATCGTATGTTTACCGTGGGTGGCGCGCAAGCCATTGCGGCGCTTGCCTATGGTACGCAGACCATTCCCCAAGTTGACAAGATTGTCGGCCCCGGCAACGCCTTCGTGGCGGAAGCCGAGCGTCGGGTGTTCGGGACGGTGGGTATCGACATGGTAGCGGGGCCCTCCGAAGTGCTGATCATTTCCGATGGCAGTGGGTGTGCCGATTGGATTGCGATGGATTTATTCGCCCAAGCCGAACATGACGATTTGGCGCAATCTATCCTGCTCTGCACGGATGCAGCTTTCATCGATGCCGTGCACGCGGCGATTGATCATCTGCTGCCCGAGATGCCGCGTGCCGAAACCATTGCACGGTCGCTCATGGGTCGGGGGGCGCTGATTTATGTTAAAAGCCTTGAGCAAGCCTGCGAAATTGCCAACCATATCGCCCCTGAACATCTCGAACTCGCGCTTGAACAGGCGGAGGATTGGATCGAAAAAATCCATCACGCTGGGGCCATTTTTGTGGGGCATTGGGCGGTCGAAGCGCTTGGCGACTACTGTGCAGGGCCGAACCACGTCTTGCCGACGATGCGTAGTGCACGGTTTTCATCGCCGCTGGGCGTCTACGATTTCCAGAAGCGATCCAGCATTGTGCAGATCTCACGGGATGGGGCACGAAAACTCGCCCTTGCTGCCGCTATCCTGGCCGATGGCGAAGGTTTGCAGGCGCATGCCAGGTCGGCGCGGATGCGGCTTGAGTTGTGAGCTATTGCGGGTTTTCCGCCCGAAACGCTGAATTAGCCCCGCGAACAGTGCTTTTTTTGCGGCTGGCGTGCAAGCGCTTGGAGACACAATGAGTAAACTGCGACTTCTCCGCACGCTTCCAGGATTGAATCATGGCAAGGATCATCTGTGTGATCGGCAATAAAGGCGGCACGGGCAAGACCACGCTTTCCCACATGTTATGCCAAGGGTTTGGCTTGCTTGGATACCGTGCCGCCTGCGTGTTGACCGACGTTTCCCGCGAACCGCTTTCTCCCAATGGCCGCCGTTACATTACCGCTGATGCCCGTAATGGGGAGGCCCTGACTAAAGTCATCGAAAAACTGCGCACGCTCGATGAATGGGTTGGCGTCGTCGACGGGGCGGGAAACCGTACCGACATGGATCACAAACTCTACGACTTAGCCGACATCGTGCTGTTGCCATTCCGGGATTCGCACGAAGACATCCGTGCCGTCAGCCGTGACCTCGAAATTTTCCCGTGCGCTTATGGCGTTCCTGCGCAATGGCCGAGCAACCTCTGGCAGCGCGAGGCTGCCGACCGCAACGTTCTACAGTTGATGGGCGCTTTTCGTAATCGCCTCCTCAAACCGGTGATAGCGTTGTCTTCATCCAAGCTGCTGTTGCATAAACAGATGCCGGAGAGTTTGCCTAGCCCGCTCATCCGGGCTTGCCGCGCTCTTGGGCGCGAAGTGCTGGATATCTTGGAAATCGACAACGGCGACGACGAGATGGGCGCGGGTTGCCACATCGAGCGCCTACCAACTGCCGAGACGCCAATGCGCCTGCGCCGCGCGTAAACATGGGATAAGTTTCTCCCGTGCATCACTCATGCGTGCCGATATCATCTGCTTCAGTTAAGATAACAAAACGTGCAACAACTTGTGGGAGGAGAGAGGTGATGACAATAGACAACATGGCTCATGATCCGCTGGAATTCGTGCGCAACATGTGGGGTCGGATGGGGTTCACAATGCCAGGCATGGTGACGCCGACACTCGATCTCAGTGAACTCGAAAAGCGCATCGGCGACATGCGGGCGGTCGAAGGCTGGCTGAAGATGAATCTCAGCATGCTGCAAATGGCCATCCAAGGGCTCGAGATGCAGCGCGCCGCCATTGCGGCGGTACATGCGATGAGCCAGCCTATGCAGCCATCGCAGGGTCAGACAGCAGGTGAAAAGGGCGAAGGGGCAACCACCGCCGGGAACAACCCGTTCCTATGGCCGTGGAACATGATGAGTGCCAAAGCGGAGGGGGAAAAGAAGGAAACGCCCGCTGCTAGCGCCCCGGTTGCTGCCGATAGCGAGAAACATCACGCGAAGCGCAAGGCTGCAGCTAGCGACAAATAAAATCATCGATCCAGGTACGGGTCGGCCGCCATCCCAGCCACCGTTTATGGGTGGCTCTTAAAGAACGCTCCAGCCCTTGGAAAACACTGGGGGCCGGGGCGTTTGTTTTTTGTTTGTTCCTATCGCCACTGCTCTGGTTCTCGGTTCGCTGCCTAGGGAACTGTCGTTATAAAGCCGTAAATCATTATCAACATTGCGGCAACAAAATCGCTAAAATAAAACGTTTGCCCTAACTTTTACCATTCCAGGAGCGCCCGATATGGCTCATCGCCCGTTCAAGATACTTGGTGTTCAGCAGATCGCCATTGGAGGCGTGAACAAACAGAAACTGCGTACCCTGTGGGTCGATATGTTCGGGCTCGATGTGACGGGAAATTTCGTGTCCGAGCGCGAAAACGTGGATGAAGACATCTGCGTGATGGGCAGCGGGCCGTTCAAGGTTGAAGTCGACTTGATGCAGCCGGTCGACCCAGAGAAGAAACCCGCCGTCCATACCACACCGCTGAACCATGTCGGTCTATGGGTCGACGACCTGCAGCATGCAGTCGAATGGCTCACTGCCCAAGGCGTACGTTTCGCTCCAGGTGGCATCCGCAAGGGCGCGGCGGGCTACGACATCACCTTTCTACACCCGAAGGGTAACGATGAATTCCCCATTAGCGCGGAAGGTATCCTGGTTGAACTTGTCCAGGCTCCGCATGAGGTCATCGAGGCCTTTTCCCGCATGGATCCGTAATGAAAAAGGCAACGAGCCTTTACAGTTTTGACATTAACCAGGAGTTAATCCAACTATGAGTCTTGCATTAGAAAAAAACGATTGTAACTGCCCCAGCCCTGAAGAAATGGCCAGCACTTATGCTGAAGTTGCCCGCCGAGCTTCGCGCCTGATTAGTGAACATATTCAGCGGCAGTTCCAGAAAGGCATCCAGGCCCCGTCAGACGAACTGGGCATCGCCCAGGCTTTCATGGACATGATGGCGCACCTGCTGTCCAACCCCTATAAGCTTGTGCAGGCGCAGATGAGCTTGGTGTGGGACTACTTCACCCTATGGCAACAATCCATGCTGCGCTTTGCGGGTATGCATCCTAAGCCGGTAGCCACCCCCTCGAACAGCGACAAACGCTTCCGCGATGAACAGTGGCAAGAACACTTCTTGTTCGACTTCGTCAAGCAGTCCTATCTCATCACTGCGCGCCACGTCCACGAAACCGTCAACGGCGTCGAAGGGTTGGATGAGCAAACGGCCAAGAAAGTCGATTTCTATACCCGCCAATATATCGATGCGCTTTCCCCTTCCAATTTTGCCCTCACTAACCCAGAAGTCTTCCGGGAAACCGTGCACTGCAACGGGCAGAACCTCATCAAAGGGCTAAACAACCTCCTACGCGACATCGAGGATGGTAACGGCAACCTGCGGGTTCGCATGGCGGACACTTCAGCCTTTGAATTGGGCAAGAACGTTGCCACTACGCCAGGCAAGGTCGTTTTTCAGACCGAAATGATGCAATTGATTCAGTATCAGGCCAGCACGGACAAGGTCTTTAAGCACCCGGTTCTCATCGTACCCCCTTGGATTAACAAGTTCTACATCCTCGACCTACGCGAGAAGAATTCATTCATCAAATGGCTCGTCGACCAGGGTCAAACCGTATTCGTTATTTCCTGGGTCAACCCAGATGAACGATTGGCGGAAAAGTCATTCGATTCTTACATGAAGGAAGGTGTTTTTGCCGCAATCGATGCCATCGAGAGGCAGACCGGGGAAAAGGAAGTCAACGCCATTGGCTATTGCCTTGGTGGCACGCTGCTTGCCGTTACGCTAGCATACCTTGCGCAGAAAAAACAAAAACGCATCGTTTCGGCAACCTTCCTGACCACGCTTACCGATTTTTCCGAACCCGGTGAATTGGGTGTGTTCATTGACGAGGGTCAAGTCAGTAGCCTTGAAAGGAAAATGTTCAAACGTGGCTTCCTCGAAGGTTCCGAGATGGCGGGAACCTTCAACATGCTGCGTGCCAACGACCTCATCTGGTCGTTCGTCGTTAACAATTACTTGATGGGCAGGAACCCGTTCCCATTTGACCTGCTGTACTGGAACTCCGACTCCACCCGCCTGCCTGCGAAGATGCACAGTTTCTACCTGCGCAAAATGTACATGGAAAACAAACTCGCCGAGCCGGGCGGCATCGAAATTGACGGCGTACCGCTCGACCTTGGCAAGATCAATGTGCCATGCTACTTCATCTCTACCATCGAAGACCATATTGCCCCATGGAAGAGCACCTACATGGGCGCGGCTCACTTTACCGCGCCGGTGCGTTTCGTATTGGGCGGCTCCGGCCACATCGCTGGCGTGGTCAATCCGCCTGCCGCCAACAAGTACGGCTACTGGATCAATCCTGCCGCCAAGCTTGCCCCCACTGCGGATGAATGGTTCTCCGGGGTGGAGCAGCACGAAGGGTCGTGGTGGGTCAATTGGCAGGAATGGGTCATGGGGCACAGCAGCGCCAAAACCGACGCACGCGACCCGGCCAATGGGACGCTGAAGGCGTTGGAAGAAGCACCAGGTTCTTACGTCAAGTCCCGAATTTGACCTTGGAGTGGGCCTATTCCCGAAGGCATGCAACATAGCCTGTTGCGAAGATGGCTCACGTCCCTGAGCTAAGCACTTACAGCCCTTCTGGCCGCACCAGTTGGCGCCTTCCTGTCCGAATCCTGCTGATGGGCGTGCCTGTCATGGGCGTGCTGGCGTGGCTCTATGCCAAAGCGTTGCCACTACTGTCGCTTCCTGCTTTGCTGGTGCCTGTCGTTAGCTTTTTCTTTGCGATGGCCTGTTGCATTGCCGTAATGTCTGTGGTCGAGAAGGGACATTCACGCTCCATTGCTGCAAGTACGGTAATGGCCATTTTGTTGTGCCTTGCCTTCATCTGGATCCATTGGGTAGTTATTTTTGGAGCGATGGGGGAGGCAGCGCGTTTTGCGTTTAACAATCCTTGGGCAGAAGCACAGATGCTTTGGGATTTAGCCACCGCAGATTATAAGAAGAACCCTCGCATGCTTGCCCCTGTGACACGTTGCGTTACTTGGGTTGCAGAAACCGGGTTTTTCATGTCTCTAATGGTGTTTTTTGCGTGTTTCGAGACCCGCACACCTTATAGTGAGGCTGTGCATTGCTGGGCTAAAAAAGAAAAGATTGGCGAACTACTCCCTGGGGTAGGGGATGCAGAAGCGCTGGTCAAAGAGCTTGCCGCGCAACGAATAGCCCCGCTTCTTCGCATGGCCTGCATCGGCAAGCAGCAACTGACGATGGCTGCTTCAGAATGGTGCACGCTGAGGTTGACGGGATATACAGTCGAAAACCATTCACAGGAATATTGGGTGAATCTAGAGTGGCTTATTCATCAAAGGGAAAACAACGGAAAAGTAAAAGTCCAAACTAAAGAGTTACTTCGTGCTTGGATATTAACTCACGACGAATATGCTGCGTTGCTCCATCATTTGAACACAGGATATTCCTCTTCCCCTCCTTCCTCTTCTGAAACCGAAGAAGATACTGCTTCTTCTCAAGATGCGGAAAAGGATCCGATACCCCAAGAATTAGAACCCGCGTTTGAGGCGTATAAGGCAGGGGACTTTGATGAAGCCATTGCGAGGGCTAACCCTTATCGGAAACACTCTGAAGAGTTCATACGCACGGATGCCTTGCGTTTGTGTGCCCTAGGGAAAAGTGAGCAAAAGCGATGGGCAGAGGCTTATGCAGATTTTAACGGACTTTTCGAGTTGGAACCCAGCGTACACAATGCCGTGCAGTTAGCGACGACATCGGTTATGGCCGGTGAGCTGCTTCGTGGCGAGGATTGGTTTAAACGAGCTGATGAGATGAATTTTGATCGCAACGAAATCCCTCCAGCCAAATTGAGGACGGCTTTCCTCTCGGCTTTGAAACAAGCAGGTGAATTTACTGCGGGCAAGCCCCATATAGACTGGCTTACTGAAGGTTACCGAACCCTTTCTATTACGGACAGCACTTTTCTTTTTATAAGAGGTTTTCCTTTTTTCAGCGTATTCCTGGAAAAATCTTTGCCCTTCCTGCAAGCTTCCCTCTCAGATGCGGAGGTTCGGATTTTGTATGAAAATCTTCGCCAAGACGTCGATCCAGAAGGACAGGCTGCCATAGACGCTTTCCTCAAAGCTTCTGGCTACAACTGAAGTGGCAAATCAGGGGCAGGTCAGGGCAGACCCCCAATTACCTCGGTAATTGGGGGTCTGCCCTCGTGACTGATTTGATGCTGGGTCAGCGTTTCGGCAGCAGTATCTGTGCTTCGCCGACGGTGACTTCGGCATCATTGACCGTGCAGACGGTAGATAGCGTTGCACGCCGCTTATCGGCTTCGAGGGCCGTGACGGTTACGCGGGCGACGACGGTGTCACCGATGCGTACCGGAGCCTTGAGTTTCACCGACTGCGAGAGGTAAATCGTGCCGGGGCCGGGCAGTTTGGTGCCGATCACGGTCGAGATGTAAGAAACTGAGAGAATGCCGTGGGCGATGCGGCCCTTGAACATGGTGCTGGCGGCAAATTCCTCGTCGACGTGCACAGGGTTCGTGTCGCCGGAAACCCCGGCAAAAGCCAGGATGTCGGCTTCGGAAACGGTGCGTGCGATGGAGGCGGTCTGGCCTACCGTCAGGTCTTCAAAGTTGTAAAGATAGGCTTCGGAAAAATCTCGTGGCATGTCGATGCTCCTTTTAGTGGCTTCGGTGATATCTTTCCCGACGTCGTGCCAGGAAGGCTATAAGCATAGCGCATCGATGGCGCGGCGAAAAATTAAAAGGCGAACCCCAGGTTCGCCTTTTAATTGTGACAGTCGTGTTTCCCAACAGGGGAAACTCACCTTAGCTTGATTTCCTTGTACACTACGTGCTTGCGTGCGACTGGGTCGTACTTTTTGAATTCGAGTTTTTCGGGCGTGGTGCGCTTGTTCTTGGACGTGGTGTAGAAGTGACCCGTGCCGGCAGTTGATTCTAGCTTGATCTTTTCGCGGGCGCCTTTGTTGGCCATGGCCGTCTCCGTTCTTCAGTGAGTAGGGTTAAATTTTTTCGCCGCGGGCGCGCAGTTCGGCAATAACGGCGTCGATCCCTTTTTTGTCGATGGTGCGTAGAGCTGCGTTGGTGACGCGCAGGCTAATCCAGCGGTTCTCGGCCTCGAACCAGAAACGGCGGTTTTGCAGGTTTGGAAGGAAGCGGCGCTTGGTTTTGTTGTGGGCGTGGGAGACATTGCACCCAACCATTGGTTTTTTGCCGGTTACTTGGCAGACGCGAGCCATGATGTGCTCCTGAAAATGTATATAGAAATTCATCTAGAACATTAAACTTTAGCGCAGTATGGAGTTCATAGCAACCCCCGTTCTGCGAACGACAACGGCTCGCCGTGTGCAGGGACGATGAAGTGGTCGAGCACCTTTACGTCGACTAACGCAAGCGCATTGCACAGATCGTGCGTGATGAATTCATCTGAACTGCTGGGTTCACGTACGCCGGAGGGATGGTTATGCGCAAGGACGACGGCGGCGGCATTGTGGCGCAAGACGAGCTTGACGACTTCCCGCGGGTAGACGCTGGTCTGGTTCAGTGTGCCGCGGAAAAGGTCGACGGCTTCGATCAGGCGGTGGCGGGCATCTAGCAACAGGATGCAGAAGGTTTCATGGGGAAGGTGCGCCATCCGCAGTTGCAGCCAATCTTTGACCTCCGTGGGCGAATCAAACAGGATGCCCTCGGTCAGGCGTTCAGTGAGCGCACGGCGAGCCAGTTCCATCACAGCCTGGAGTTGGGCATACTTCGCTAGCCCCATACCATGTATCGAGGAGAATTCGTTTGCGGGGGCGTTGCACAGCCGGTTCAGTGTGCCAAAGTGGTTGAGCAGGGTGCGGGCGAGGTCGACGGCACTTTGCCCTTTTGTGCCGACGCGCAGGAAAATCGCAAGCAGTTCGGCATCGGTGAGCGCCTGCGTTCCTCGCGCAAGCAGTTTTTCACGGGGGCGCTCGTCTGTGGGCCAGTCGGTGATTGCCATGACAAAAGGTGGAGGAAAATATGTCGAACTATACACGTGTCATTGATGGTTTGCATGGGCGCAAAATCGTTCTTGGGGTAAGCGGCGGTATCGCTGCGTACAAGTCAGCCGAACTCACTCGTGCCCTTGGGAATCTGGGGGTGGATGTCCACGTGGCCTTGACCGAAGCTGGGGCTCGTTTCGTGACGCCGCTGACTTTCCAGGCGTTGTCAGGCAACCGTGTGTGGACGGGACTCCTGGACGAAGAAATGGAAGGCGGCATGCCGCACATCAGCCTCGGGCGTGGGGCCGATGCCATCCTCGTGGCTCCGGCAAGCGCTAACTTTATTGCCCGTTTGGCCGCTGGCCTGGCTAATGACCTGTTGAGCACGCTCTGCCTGGCGCGCGACTGCCCGCTGCTCGTCGCACCCGCGATGAACCGCCAAATGTGGGAAAACCCGGCCACCCAGCGCAACGTGGCGACGCTGCAAGCTGACGGCGTCACTATCCTTGGCCCCGCCGTGGGCGGACAGGCATGCGGTGAAACTGGGCCGGGGCGGATGCTGGAACCCGTGGAATTGTGCGAGTCGCTGCTTGCTTTCTTTACGCCCAAGCTGCTGGTCGGGCGCAAGGTGGTTTTAACGGCGGGTCCGACGTTCGAGGCCATTGACCCGGTACGTGGCATCACCAATTCCAGTTCCGGCAAGATGGGGTATGCGCTGGCGGCGGCTTGCGCACGTGCCGGTGCCGAAACCGTGCTGGTGAGCGGGCCAGTGGCGCTGTCCGTGCCGATGGGTGTACGGCGCATTGAAGTGACGGGCGCCCTGCAAATGCGCGATGAAGTATTTGCGGCGCTGACCGGTGCGGACGCGTTCGTTGCGGTGGCGGCGGTGGCCGACTATCGCCCGGCGGAGCCTGTTGCGTATAAGATGAAGAAGTCGGGCGAAGCGATTCATCTTCAGCTTGCCCCCAACCCAGATATCCTCGCCGAAGTCGCGGCCTTGCCGGAAGCGCCGTTCTGCGTCGGCTTCGCTGCCGAGAGCCATGACCTCGACGTTTACGCCGAGGGCAAACGGCGTGCCAAGCGCCTGCCCATGCTGGTAGGCAACTTGGTTAGCGATGGGCTGGGCGGCGACGAGAACACGGCCGTCATCTACGACGAAGAAGGCCGCCACCCACTGCCGCGTGCGCCTAAAACCTTCATCGCACGCCAGATCGTTGAACGTATTGCCCATTTGCTGCCGACGGGTTGACCCGCTGAACCAAACCGGATTTTTGAGAAAAACTTCGGAGAAAACATGCACCGCATCGATATCAAACTGCTCGACCAGCGCCTGCGTGAGCAGCCCCCGGCTTATGCCACTGCCGGTTCTGCTGGCCTTGATTTACGGGCCTGCCTGGACGCGCCGGTTACATTACGTCCAGGGGAAACCACGTTGGTTCCCAGCGGTATCGCCATTCACCTTGCCGATTCCGGCCTGGCGGCAATCGTGCTGCCGCGTTCCGGGCTTGGGCACAAGTATGGCATCGTGCTCGGCAACCTGGTGGGGCTGATCGACTCCGATTATCAGGGGCAGGTCATGGTCTCTGTGTGGAACCGCGGCGGCGAGGCGTTCACCATCGAACCGATGGAACGCATCGCGCAACTCGTGATCGTGCCTGTTGTCCAGGCCAAGTTTGACATCGTCGATGAATTCGCCGCCAGCAGGCGTGGCGAAGGCGGTTTCGGCAGTACTGGCAAGCATTGAGGCTGGGCTCAATGATGGCGGAGTGCGTGGGCATCCCTACTGGCGTGCATGTCCTGTGTGAGCGCGAAGGGCGCGTCCTGCTGTTGCGCCGTGCGGAAACCGGTTTTTTTGACGGCCTCTACAGCCTACCGGGCGGGCATGTCGAACAAGGGGAATCCATCCTTCAGGCGGCAGCGCGGGAACTGGAAGAGGAAACCGGCTTACAGATTGAATATGGCGACCTCGGTTGGCTTGGTGTCATCCATCGGCGCTCGGACACCAACCGTATCGACTTCTTCTTACGTGCGCTACGCTGGCAAGGCGAACCCACTCTGCGCGAGTCGAACAAATGCAGTGACATCGGGTGGTTTGCGCGAAATAATTTACCCGAAAAGATCGTGCCGTATGTGAAAGCGGCGCTGGAAACCAGGGAGTGTGCGGGACAATGTGGATGGATGCGGGAACTGGGGTGGTAAACAAACCATTGGGATGTTGCAGCATTCCCCCGTCACTCAATTCCAACGCAGTATAATCCCAACCCTGCATCAAAGACGTCTGGCAGCGGGCATCATGCTAAGCTAGGACATGCTTCGCATCACAACACCAAAGACTGAGGGAGAGTAACTATGTCCGAACAACCAACCATCATCTATACCATCACCGATGAAGCACCAATGTTGGCGACAGCGGCTTTTCTGCCGGTGGTACGCGCTTTTGCCGCGCAAGCGGGTATCCACGTGGCCGAGGCCGATATTTCCTTGGGGGCGCGCATTCTTGCCGAATTCCCCGATTATCTTGAAGACGGGCAGAAAGAGCCCGACACTCTTGCCGAACTTGGTCGACTAACGTTGCGCCCAGAGGCCAACATCATCAAACTGCCTAATATCAGCGCCTCAGTCCCACAATTGGTCGCGGCCATCCGCGAGTTGCAAAGCAAGGGCTACAAAGTTCCTGATTACCCGGCGAACCCGCAGAGCGAAGAAGAACAAGCCATCAAGAACCGTTATGCACATTGCCTCGGTTCTGCCGTGAACCCCGTGCTGCGCGAAGGCAATTCCGACCGCCGTGCGCCGTTGTCGGTGAAAAACTATGCACGCAAGCACCCGCATTCGATGGGCGTATGGAAACAGGCGTCCCGCACCCATGCCTCATTCATGAAGGCTGGCGACTTCTACCATGGCGAAAAGTCGATGACGCTCGACCGTGCCCGCGATGTGAAGATGGAACTGACCACAAAGAGCGGCGAGACCATCCTGCTCAAACCCAAGGTTTCCTTGCTTGCGGGCGAGGTCATCGACTCCATGTTCATGAGCAAGAAGGCCCTCTGCGCGTTCTACGAAGGACAGATGGAAGATGCCCGCGAATCTGGCATCCTCTTCTCCCTGCACGTCAAGGCTACGATGATGAAAGTTTCGCATCCCATCGTGTTCGGCCATTGCGTGCGCTGCTATTACAAGGATGCCTTTGCTAAGCATGCCAAGTTGTTCAAGGAATTGGGTGTCAACGTGAACAACGGCATGGCCGATCTCTATGACAAGATGACGGCACTGCCCGAGTCCCAACGCGACGAGATCATCCGTGACCTGCACGCCTGTCACGAACACCGTCCCGAACTGGCGATGGTCGATTCTGCCAAGGGCATTACCAACTTCCATTCACCCAATGACGTGATCGTCGACGCATCCATGCCTGCCATGATCCGGTCGGGTGGCAAGATGTACGGCGCAGACGGCAAACAGAAGGATGTCAAGGCCGTGATGCCGGAGTCTACTTTTGCCCGCATCTACCAGGAGATGATCAACTTCTGCAAGACCAACGGCGCGTTCGACCCCCGGACGATGGGGACAGTGCCCAACGTCGGCCTCATGGCACAGCAAGCCGAAGAATACGGTTCCCACGACAAAACTTTTGAGGTTCCCGAGGACGGCGTTGCCAATATCGTCGACCTGGCAACTGGGGAGGTGCTGCTCTCGCAAAACGTGGAAGAAGGCGACATCTGGCGCATGTGCCAGGCCAAGGACGCTGCTATCCGCGACTGGGTGAAACTAGCCGTTACCCGCGCCCGCAATTCCGGCATGGCGGCGGTTTTCTGGCTCGACCGCTACCGTCCCCATGAAGCTGAACTCATCAAGAAGGTCGAAACCTATCTTAAGGACTACGACACAACGGGGCTGAGAATCGGCATCATGTCCCAGGTGCGGGCCATGCGTTACACCTTGGAGCGTGCTATACGCGGTGCCAGCACCATTGCCGTGACTGGCAACATCCTACGCGACTACCTCACCGACCTATTCCCCATCATGGAACTGGGAACCAGCGCCAAGATGCTTTCCATCGTTCCCTTAATGGCGGGTGGCGGCATGTACGAGACTGGCGCGGGCGGTTCCGCCCCCAAGCACGTCCAGCAACTTGTCGAAGAAAATCATTTGCGCTGGGATTCGCTCGGTGAATTCCTCGCGCTCGCTGTTTCGTTTGAAGACCTCGGCATCAAGACCGACAACACTAGCGCCCGGATTCTCGCCAAAACGCTCGACGATGCTACCGGTAGGCTCCTCGACAACGACAAATCCCCTTCGCGCCGTACCGGCGAGCTCGACAACCGTGGCAGCCAATTCTACCTGTCGCTCTACTGGGCCGAGGCGCTTGCTGCACAGACTGAGGACAAGGAACTTGCTGCCCGTTTCGCGCCGCTTGCCAAGACATTAGCGGCCAACGAGCAAAACATCCTTGCCGAATTCAAGGCCGTGCAGGGCAGGCCTGTTGACCTTGGTGGCTACTACTGGGTCGATCCAAAAAGGTGTGATGCGATCATGCGGCCCAGTGGGACTTTCAATGCCGCGCTGGCGGGGATTGGGGGATGAGCGTCTAAATGTGTTTTCCCTCCCCTGCTTGAAGGGACCCCCAAAAGTTGGATACCCATCCAACTTTTGGGGGGGGCACGAGGTATCCCACAATTTCGTACCACTTAAATGATGACAAACGGGAGGCAGCGCGAAGCGCTGGAGGGAGCGGCGTCAGCCCTTGCGTTTGTCACGCTCGATCAGCGCGTAAGCCGAATGGTTGTGGATCGACTCGAAGTTTTCCGATTCCACGATGTATGCATCGATGCGCGGTTCGACGTTCAGTACCGCCGCCACATCGCGCACCATGTCTTCGACAAACTTGGGATTGTCGTAAGCGCGTTCGGTAACGAACTTTTCATCCGGGCGCTTGAGCAGGCCATATACCTCGCAGGACGCCAGACTCTCCACGATTTGGACGATCTCTTCGATCCACATATGCTCGTTGAGCGTGGCGGTGACGGTGACGTGCGAACGTTGGTTGTGTGCGCCGTAGGCGGAAATTTCCTTTGAACACGGACACAGGCTCGTGACTGGGACGACAACCTTGAGGGTGAAGTCATGTTGGCCGTCAGTAATGATCCCGATGAAGCTGACTTCGTAGTCCATCAGGCTGCGTACCCCCGAAACCGGGGCGGTCTTGGCGATGAAATAGGGAAAGTTCATTTCCAGGTGGCCGCTTTTGGCTTCTAGGCGCCCGACCATCATGCGCAGCATGGGGCCAAAGGATTCCACAGAAATTTCGCGTTCGTCGTGGTTGAGGATTTCGACGAAGCGTGACATATGGGTTCCCTTGAAATTGTGGGGCAACCCGACATACATGTTGAAAGTGGCGATGGTGTGTTGGATGCCTTCGGATTTGTCGCGGACGCGGATCGGGTGGCGGATGTTCTTGATACCAACCTTATCGATGGCGATGCAGCGGCGGTCAAGGCTGCCCTGTACGTCGGGGATCTGAGAGCAATGGTTCATATGCGTGACTATTTGCTTTGCCTAAGGGAGTGAACGGCGGAAACGATACCTGCGGTATCAAGCCCGGCCTCGGCGAGCAACTGGCGTTGTTCGCCGTGGTCGATGAACCGGTCAGGAAACCCCAGCCGCAAAAGCCTGGGTCGCGTGGGGAGGGTGTCCAGAACTCGGGCGACTTCCGAACCGGCTCCGCCGATGACGACATTTTCTTCGAGTGTTACGAGGAGGTCATGTTCCCGCGCAAGGTGCGCGATGAGAGCATCATCGATAGGTTTGACGAAGCGCATGTTGGCAACAGCAGCGTCAAGAGCCTCGCCTGCTTCCAGGGCGGGCGCGAGCAAGCTGCCGAAAGCGAGGAGGGCCGTTTTCTGGCCGTACCGACGGATTTCACCCTTGCCGATGGGGAGTGCGCGTAGGTCGGTTTCGAGCGCCGTCCCTGGCCCCATTCCACGCGGGTAGCGCACAGCGGAGGGACCCTCGTGGCGCAGCGCGGTGTTGAGCATCTGGCGGCACTCGTTTTCGTCGGAGGGCGCCATCACCAGCATGTTGGGCACGCAGGCGAGAAAAGAGAGGTCGAAAGCGCCATGATGGGTCGCACCGTCGGTGCCAGCTAAGCCGGCACGGTCGATGGCAAACACCACGGGCAGGTTTTGCAGTGCAATGTCGTGGATGAGTTGATCGTAAGCGCGTTGCAGAAAGGTGGAATAAATTGCCACGACCGGGCGGAACCCTTCGCAAGCCAGCCCCGCCGCGAAGGTAAGCGCGTGCTGTTCGGCAATGCCTACGTCGTAATAGCGCCCTGGGAACTCGCGGGCGAAGCGGGTAAGCCCTGAGCCTTCGCACATTGCCGGTGTAATACCGATGACACGTGGGTCGCGTGCGGCTGCATCACACAGCCAATCGCCGAAGACCTGCGTGTAAGCCGGTTTGATTCCGGCGTTTTCTTCCTGTAGCCCTGTGCGGTGATCGAACGTTGATACACCGTGATAGCGGATGGGGTCAGCTTCGGCAAGCTTGTAACCTTGGCCTTTGCGGGTGACGACATGCAGGAACCGTGGGCCTTTGAAATTACGCAGGTTTTGCAACGTCCGCACAAGAATATCGAGATCATGGCCATCGACAGGTCCGTAGTAATGAAAGCCAAATTCTTCGAACAATGTACCGGGCGAATTGGGTGCAACCATCCCCTTGGCGACTTCTTCCACTTTGCGTGCCAAGTCGAGTACGGGAGGTGCGACGCAGAGCACTTTCTTACCAAGGCGGCGGGCTGCGTCATAAGGGGCCATCAAACGGGCCAGGATGTTGGAAAGTGCACCGACCGGTGGCGAGATCGACATCTCGTTGTCATTGAGGATCACCAGCAGGTTGATATCTTTCATGCTGCCAGCGTTGTTGAGCGCCTCGAACGCCATGCCAGCTGACATTGCGCCATCGCCGATGACGGCAATCGAAGTGTGCGCCTCGCCACGGTCGCGGGCAGCGATGGCCATGGCGAGCGCGGCTGAAATTGATGTCGAAGAGTGAGCCGTGCCAAAAGTGTCGTATTCACTCTCGGTACGGCGTGGAAAGCCCGAAATGCCGCCATAGCGGCGTAGCCCCGCCATGGCCTCACGCCGTCCCGTGAGAATCTTGTGGCTATAGGTCTGGTGGCCGACATCCCATACGATGCGGTCTTCGGGTGCATTGAAAACGTAGTGCAGGGCAACGGTGAGTTCGACCGTGCCAAGATTGGAAGATAGATGCCCGCCGGTTTTAGAGACCGACTCGATCAGGAAGCGGCGAAGCTCGCCGGCTAGCGTTGGTAGCTCATTGCGGTTGAGCGCGCGCACGTCTGCCGGGGAATGGATGCGGTTGAGATAAGGATAATCGGACATTGGGCAAGAAAGAGTTAGGAAGCGCGGTGCGCGATGAAATCGGCCAATTCGTGCAAGCGGCTGGTGCGTTCGCCTAGCGGGGCAAGCGCGTCGTGTGCTTCAACCAGCAAATCATTGGCGAAGCGGCGGGCATCGGCCAGCCCCAATAGACTGACATAAGTCGGCTTGCCGCACGAGGCATCCTTGCCTGCCGTTTTGCCCAAAGTGGCGGTATCGGAAGCCATGTCGAGAATATCGTCGACTACCTGATACAATAGGCCGATGCGTTTGGCATAAATGTCGAGGCGACGGCGCCGGTCGTCGTTCACTCCTTCGCCTGCGCGTGCGCCGATAAGGACGGCTGCGCGGATCAATGCCCCGGTTTTGCGCACATGCATGGATTCGAGTTCCTCGCGTGTCAGCTCGCACCCGGCAGAGGCAATATCGATAGCCTGTCCACCTACCATGCCATGCGAACCAGCCGCCTGAGACAGCAGTTGGATGATTTCGATCTGTCCGGCAGCAGTCGTGCACACTTGGTATTCGGTCAGTGTCTGGAAGGCGAGGGTTTGCAGGGCGTCACCCGCAAGCAGCGCCGTAGCCTCGTCGTATTCGACATGGACGGTGGGTTTCCCCCGGCGCAGCTTGTCGTCATCCATGCACGGTAGGTCGTCGTGGATGAGCGAATAAGCGTGGATCAGTTCTACGGCACAGGCAGCGCGGTCGAGTTGTTCCGGCCTCGCGTGCGTGAGGAACCCCCCCGTGCCATGCACCAATAGGGCGCGTACCCGCTTACCGCCGCCGAGGACGGCGTAACGCATGGCTCCATGCAGCTTAACCGGGGCAAGGCTGGCGGCAGGCAATACGGCATGCAGGGCCGTTTCGGTACGCTGCTGTATGTAGGTCAACCAGTCGGGAAAATTCATGGTCTTTCAGCTTTGGGTGGGGCTGCTTTGACGCACGCCTTCATCCGCGCCGGAATCATCCGTTCGAAACGGAACGGGCGTGCCGCCTTCCAGAACCCTAATTTGTTGTTCGGCCGCATCGAGCCTGTCCTGGCAGTGACGGAGCAGGACAATGCCGCGCCGGTACTGTTCGAGCGCCTGTTCAAGCGGCAGGGTACCTGTTTCCATCTGCCGGACGATGGTTTCCAGTTCCGATACGGCGGCTTCAAAGGTCTTCGGGGCAGATGCCGGTTTGGTCATGATACGGGGTGCGGAAAACCCGGGCGGTGAGGGAAAAGTAGCGAAAAAGCAATCGCCGTCAAGATATGAGAAAATAACCGAACGTGCATCCAACGGTCAATTTGGTTTGATACGAAGTGCACGTCTTTTTTCCGGCTTCTTGCTTGTTTTTCATTTGTTTGAAGGGGGTTCGGAGATGTCCGACATTGCTTCCACGGCACGGCTGATGCCAGGTGTTTCGCAGTTTCCGGTGTCATGGTATTTTGACGAAAAAATATTTGAATTAGAGAAGAAACTCCTCTTCGATGCCGGTCCAGGGTACGCCGGTCACGAATTGATGGTTCCCAGAGTCGGCAATTACCGTTCCCAGGAATGGCTCGACCACGCCGGGTTGCTGTACCGCAATGCAGATGGGGTCTACTGGCTCGCCAACGTGTGCCGCCACCGTCAAGCGATCATGCTGCAAGGTACGGGCAAAACCGACAATATCGTTTGCCCTGTTCACCGCTGGACTTATGATAACCAAGGTTCGCTCTTAGGGGCTCCGCACTTCCCGGACAACCCTTGTCTCAACCTCAAGTGCGATAAACTGGAATCCTGGAACGGCATGCTCTTCACCGGGCCGCGTTCGGCGGCGCAAGACCTCGCCGGGATGGATGTCGCCAAGCATTTGGATTTCACCGGTTTCAAACTCGACCGGGTCGAACTTCACGAATGCAATTACAATTGGAAGACCTTCATCGAAGTCTATCTGGAGGATTACCACGTTGTCCCCTACCATCCTGGGCTAGGCAACTTCGTTACCTGTGACGACCTCACTTGGCAATTTGGCGAGTGGTATTCCGTGCAGCAGGTTGGCATTACTGCGCTCGACAGGTTCGGTTCCGATGCCTATGAGCGCTGGCAAAAGGCCGTGCTCGCCTATTACGGCGACAAACGTCCTCCGCGTGGTGCAATCTGGCTCACTTATTACCCCAACATCATGGTAGAGTGGTATCCGCATGTGCTCGTGGTGAGCACGGTGATCCCGCGTGATGTCCACAAGACGCTCAACGTGGTTGAGTTTTACTACCCTGAGGAAATCGTCGAGTTTGAACGCGGGTTCGTCGAAGCCGAGCAGGCTGCCTACATGGAAACCGCCATTGAGGATGACGACATCGGCGAGCGCATGGATCGGGGGCGGCGTGCCCTCCTCAGGGAAGGCCGTGACGAAACAGGGCCTTACCAGTCGCCGACCGAGGATGGAATGCAGCATTTCCATGAGTTTTACAGGCGGGTCGTGGAACCGCATATCGGAAAGTGAGGAAGGCAGCAAAAAAACCGGCAGCGGTGTTGCGCTGCCGGTTTTTTCTGACTGGCTGCTCAGCCATCAACCATATATCGCACTCAGTATAGCGTCCCTGTTGGCACGGGTTACGTCAACCAGGGCGGTGAACTGCCGTTCGTCGAATCCGAGATAGGCATCGTCTTTTGGCACGGAAGGTTTCCCGTGCTCGAACGGGTTGGGTATATCGGTGGCCAGGATAGCGGCACGCAAGATGTCTTGCAGGGTCTGAGGCGGCCAACCGTCGCCACAGAGAATTTCATCGTCAAGCGCCTCGATAATGTCATCGGGCAACTCAAAGACTTCGAGCACTGAACGGGAAATCGGGCTTTTCCACACAGCCATGAATTCGGAGAAGCGATCGATGTTGTTCTCTAAAGCAGGATAGTCGGCGGCACGTGCCAACAAAAAGAACTGACCGATACCGACCATCATGCCAGTGAACATGGCCGTGTCGGGGTTGGCCGTGCGCAGGTGGTGGGCAAAAACATAAGACCAGGATGCAATATCAGCTGAGTGCCGCCAGAGGTCGTTGGCAAGCTTGCGCATATGCGGCGAGCGGCGATCCTGGATGAGTTGCTCGGCAGCCACTGCGAAGGCCAGGCATCGCAATGCCGCCAAGCCGATGCGCTTGACGGCGTTATTGACGCTGGTGATATGCGTGCCATAAGGGTTGAGCAGCATCGCGTTGGCCATACGGATAACCTTGGCGCTCAACACCGGTTCAGTACGCACTACGGCGACGATATCATCGACGGAAGAATTTGGATCATCAGCGAGTTGCTTGATGCGCAACGAAACCTCCATCGAAGTGGGAAAGTTTAGTTGCCCCTCTTCAAGCTCTCGTTCGATCTGGGCGGCTAAAGCCCGTGTCTGCACTTCAAAGTCCTGCATGTTCGGCTCCATGCTCCCGGCGGAGGAGTTACGGGTTATTTTCCAGGTAACCTTTTCGGCGGAGCCGGGCATGTGGGTCGGTATGCCCGCTGGCGCAACGGCTCCGTTACGCCTGCCCGCCGGTACGGGTCAGCTTGCCAATCAGTCCGCCAATCGTTTCTTGGATGTCGGCGGGCAATAACACTAGTTTGGCATTTTCCGATGCCGCAAGCTTTTGGACTGCGGAAATGTACTTCTCTCCGAGCAAATAAAGCACGGAAGTCGGTTCTGGGCCGAGGGAAGCCGTAACGCGCCGGATCGATTCGGCTGATGCCTCGGCCAATGTGACTTGCGCGTTGGCATCACGGCGTGCGGCTTCAAACCTAGCCTCGGCTTCGAGGATGGCAGATTGTTTTTGCCCTTCCGCACGCGTGACCATTGCCTTGCGCTCACGCTCGGCGGCGGCCTGCATTTCCATCGCTTTTTGCATCGAAGGGGAGGGTTTGATGTCCTGGATTTCCACCGATTTCACGGTTAGGCCCCAGTCGATGGCTTCATCGGAAATGCTTTCACGCAAACGGGCTTTGATTTTGTCGCGCGAGGACAGCGCTTCGTCCAATTCCATTTCGCCAGCGATGGATCGCAGGGTCGTCATAATGAGGTTGCGGATTGCCTCGGTGAAATTGGTGACGCCATAAACCGCCTTCACGGGGTTGGTGATCTTGATGAAGGCAACGGCATTGATGAAGATGACCGCGTTATCCCGCGTGATGACTTCCTGTTGCTGCACGTCGAGGGTGATGTCTTTGGTGACGAGCTTGTAGGCGACGCTGTCCAGGTAGGGAACCAGGAAATTGAGACCCGGCAGCAAAGTACTGTGATACTTGCCTAGGCGCTCAACGATCCATTCCATGCCCTGGGGCACAAGGCGTACCCCCTTGCCGATGGTTATGAAAACCAGGATCAGGATGGCAGCGGTAACGATAAAGCCTACTTCTATATTCATGAATATAACTCCAGAAAAAACGTTGAAAATACGCGTGTGGGCGCTTAGGTTCGTGCGACCTTGAGGACACTGCCTTCGACGGAAACAAGCCTGACCCGCGTGCCGGTAGCAATTTCGGTTTCCGACGTGCAAGGCCATTCTTCCGCACCAAGGATCGGGCGCTGAAAGCGTACCTTACCGCGCTTGAACGGTGCCGAGTCGGCGGCCAATAGGCCGATTTCACCGATGATGTCCCCTTCAGCAGTGCCGATCCGGGTTTTATTCCTCATACGGCTGAAAACACGGAACCACAGCACCGTCATAGCTACCGAGGCGACAGCCCAAAGCAATATCTGCCCTGCAAGTGGGAATCCAGGTGCGACGAGCAGCAACAGCCCAACGAAGATTGCCCCCAGGCCAAACCAGAGCACAAAGAAAGCGGGAACCACCAGTTCCAGCAAAACCAATGCGATACCCCCGATGATCCAGTGCCACCACTCTATTGTCATTTCGTTCCTTTGGCTAAATTCCTTGTTGAAAGGGCAGGTGTGAGACCCGTGCAAACCCGCAAATATACATACATGCATGCAAACACGAAACCCCCTAGTATCAGTTACCATTAATGGGAATTGTGTCCCATTTGATCGGATGCGATGTAATGAAGAGGTCATGATGACATTTTTCGGCAAGCTGAAAAAAATGATGAACCCCTTTTCCTCAACGCAGGTTGCCAAGGAAGAGGATACCGAGAAGGTCGAACCTGGTGAAGGAGTGCGTGGGCGCCCCAAGATCCATGTGCTTGCTACCGGCGGGACGATCGCTGGGAGGCTGGTGAGTACGGGGCCACGCTACCGGGCGGGTGTGCTCGGCTTCGAAGCACTGTTGGATGCCGTACCGGCCTTGCGCGGGCTGGCCGATTACAGTGGCGAGCAGGTGGCGAACATCGGCTCGCAGGACATGGATGAGTCCCTCTGGCTTAAGCTCGCGCACCGGGTAAACGAGTTGCTCGCCAGCCCGGATGTGGACGGGGTCGTCATCACCCACGGAACTGATACGCTGGAGGAAACCGCTTGCTTTCTCGACCTGACGGTCCGCAATCCCAAGCCTGTTGTCCTGGTGGGCGCAATACGGCCTGTGGGCGCGCTTGGCGCGGACGGCCCGGTCAATCTGCTCGATGCCGTAACCGTGGCGGTCAATCCCAGTTCCGTCGGGCGCGGGGTGTTGGTGGTAATGCACGGTAGCCTGTTTGAAGCACGCGATGTCACCAAGGTCTCGTCTTCGGCTTTGCCAGCATTTGCCGCGCCAAATTCTGGCCCATTGGGGCAGTTGATCGACGGACGGGTTTATTACGGGCATCGTACCGGGCTTTCCCCGAAGCGGCCTGTTTTTGATATATCCAATCTGGATAAATTACCCCAGGTCGACATCGTCTATGGATATGCTGGTGCTTCGACCCTGCCGGTCAAAGCGTTGGTCGATGCGGGTTGCCGGGGTATCGTTTCTGCCGGTGTGGGCAACGGCAACCTGCATCGCGACGTGCTTGCAGCGCTGGCCAATGCCTCTGGCCGGGGCGTGGTCGTGGTGCGCGCCTCCCGCATCCCCTCTGGGTTGACACTTCGGAACGTAGAAGTGGATGACAACCGGTTTGGTTTCGTCGCCGCTGGTGCGCTCAACCCACAAAAGGCGAGGGTCCTCTTGCAGCTGGTACTGACCCGGGCACGGAAACCGGAAGAAGTCCAGAAGGCGTTCGACAATTATTGAGCCGGTGTACCCGCCTGCGTTTAAAGGCCAAGCCGCCGCTGAATTTCCAGGATGAGTGGGGCTTGGTTCATGCTGTAAAAATGCAGCCCTGGCGCACCGCCCTGGAGAAGCCGTTCACAAAGCCGGGTGACGGTTTCCAGCCCGAAGGCGCAGATGGATTCGACATCATCGCCGTAGCCCTCAAATTGCCTGCGCATCCAGCGCGGAATGTCCGCGCCGCAAGCATCCGAAAAACGGGCGAGTTTGTAGAAACTTGTGATGGGCATGATGCCAGGGATGATGGGAATCTCAACCCCCGCACTGCGCGCTTTGTCGACGAAATGGAAATAGGCGTCGGCGTTGTAGAAATATTGCGTGATTGACGCATTGGCTCCAGCTTTCGCCTTACGGGCGAAGTTGCGCAAATCGGCTTCGGGGCTTTTCGCCTGCGGGTGCCATTCCGGATAAGCCGCGACGATGATCTGGAAGGCATCGCCCGTTTCTGTACGGATGAATTCCACCAGTTCGTTGGCGTAGCGCAGTTCGCCCGCCTCAGCCATGCCGGAGGGTAAGTCGCCGCGTAGCGCCACGATGCGCCGGATGCCGGTAGCTCTGAACTCTCCAAGTATTTCCCGGATACCAGCGCGGGTGGAACCGATGCAAGACAAATGCGGCACGGCATCGAACCCTTCCGCCGCAATCTCTTTCACGATGTCAAACGTGCGCACGCGGGTGGATCCCCCCGCGCCATAAGTGACGGAAAAGAAATCCGGTTTCAGGGTCGCGAGTTTTGCGCGTTCGTTTTTCAGCTTGGCAAGACCCTCCGCGGTCTGCGGAGGGAAGAACTCGATGGAAAGCTCAATGTTCATGTCGGACAGCATGTTACTTCTTCTTTTCTTTCCGGTGGTCGATCACCCTGACGGCCTTGCCCATCGAGCGTTCAACCGAACCAGTGGGGTGGATTTTGACTTCGCAGGAAATGCCGATGAAATCCTTGATGTCTTTCTGCACCTTGGAGGAGACGCGGTCCATGTAATCCTGGCCCTTGGCGTAAAGGGGCGGGCTGGCTTCGACATTGATGCGCAGGGAATCGAGGTGGCCTTCGCGGAAAACTTCGAGCTGATAGAAAGGGGAAAGCGTTTCGGTACGCATCAAGATGGCTTCGACCTGAGTGGGAAAGACGTTGACGCCGCGAATGATGAGCATGTCGTCGGAGCGGCCCGTGATGCGGTTCATGCGGATATGGGTGCGGCCGCATTTGCAGGGCGCAGGGTCGAGCGTCGAAATGTCACGGGAGCGGAAACGCAACATTGGAAAGGCTTCGCGGGTAAGCGAGGTGATGACGATCTCTCCCTTTTCTCCGGGCGGTAGCGGCTCTCCGGTGTCGATATCGACGCATTCGACGAAAAAATGGTCTTCCCAGATATGCAATCCCTTCTTGGCGGCTAGGCATTCGATGCCCACACCTGGCCCCATGAGTTCCGTGAGGCCGTAAATATCGAGCGCGTCGATGCCCATACGCGATTCGAGTTCATAGCGAATTTCTTCGCTCCATGGCTCCGCGCCGTAGATGCCGACCCGTAGCGGCAGCTTGCGGACATCAATACCCAGTTTTTCAGCTTCTTCCACGATGTTGAGCGCGTAGGAAGGGGTGCAGGACATGGCATCCGGGGCGAGGTCTTGCAAGAGCATGACTTGTTTCTGTGTTTGCCCGCCGGACATCGGGATGACCGTTATACCGAGGGTTTCAGCCCCGCCGTGCAGCCCCAGGCCACCTGTGAAGAGGCCGTAGCCGTAGGCGTTATGTAGGCGGTCGCCTGGTTGCAGGCCCGCAGCGGCAAGGCAGCGTGCGCCCAGTTGGCCCCAATTGGTGAGATCCCGCCGCGTATGCCCGACCACCACGGGTTTGCCTGAAGTGCCGGAAGAGGCATGTAGCCGGATGACCTGGTCGCGGGGCACGGCGAACATCCCAAAAGGATAGTTGTCGCGCAGTTGTTCCTTCTTGGTAAATGGCAGCAGCTTGACATCGGCAAGCGCCTGGATGTGGTGCGGCTTGACTTCCAACTCGTCCATCGCTTCGCGGTAGAACTTCACCGTTTCGTAACAGCGTGCCACCGTGTCCTGAAGGCGGCTCAACTGCAGGGCTTTGAGTTCTTCGCGGGGAAGTGTTTCGTTGTCGATGTCAAAAATCATGATAGGCGTGCCTCGGAAAGCTGAAAACCGTAAAACCTAAAATAATAGCTTTTAATGCCTTAGCAGGGGACGCTGCCTTCGTGTCCTGCATGGTAGTCGTGCCGATAAATTCATCGACGGGACGCCGAGGGCTGTATCCCCTACACGCTTATCTACAGGCGGGTCTGTGGGCTGAACGGATAATTCTTTTTTAAAAGCGGCTATTTGTCGGAGATTTCTCGTTCCATCCGGGATCGCTGCCTTGTCACCCACCAAAGTAACCCGCCGAAAAGAAAGGCGGCGGTGACAGTGGATGCCACAGCAGCCTGCCAGAAACCAGAAGCGCCCTGCGGCGCAGGGGCATGAAAAGCGAGCCAGTAACCGAACCCCAGGCCAAGCCCCCAGAAGCAGCAGAGGTGGATTAGCAGCGGCACGAAACTGATCTTGAAGGCGCGTAGCGCAAAACAGGCAACCGTCTGTATGGCATCGAAAAACTGGTAGAGCGTGATGTAGAAGGCAAGGCCGATGGCAACTTCCGCGACTTTTGGGTCTTTGGTAGCGAGCCAGGCAATAGGCGTACGCAGCCATAGCAGTACAGCGATGAGAACGACAGAAAACGTACAGGCAATTCTTAGCCCGGCGAAGGCGTAGCCGCGCGCCAGTGCCTCATTGCGTGCGCCAACCGATTGCGCTACCTGCGCGGCGGTAGCGGTTGCCAACGATAGCGGCAACATGTAAACGAATGCGGAAAGAGTAGCGGCTATACGATGCCCGCTGACCGTTTCAGCACCCAACCGGGCGATGAAGATCGCCATCAGGGTGAAGGCGCTGACTTCTACAAAGAACGAAAAGCCGGTTGGGATGCCAAGGCGCAATAGTTCCTTTTGTGCTTGCCAGCGCGGGGTTTCCCGGTGGGCGAATATCTGGAAATAGGCAAAACGCGGGCTGTATTTCAGTAACCAGAAGCATAGCCCGAGGCTAGCCCAACTGACGATGGCCTGTGACAACCCCGCGCCTACCGCGCCGAGCGCGGGAAAATAGAAATGTCCGCCAACGAGGCACCAGGCCAGCACGATATGGCCGAGGGTTTCAAGGAAGGCGATAAACATCAGCGGACGCGGCTGCCCCAATGCGGTCGCCGTAGCGTAAAAAGCGCGGTAGCCAAGCACGGCGGGCAGCGACAGGATGAGCAGGCGCATGTAGCTGGCAGCGATGTTTTCGACGTCTGGTTCGAGCTGGGCGGGCGCAAGCAGCCAACGGGGGTTGATGAGCAGTGCTGTACCCAGCAAGGTGAGCAGTGCCGCGAGCCATAGCCCCTGCCGCATGTCCGACCCAATCCGTTCCCGTTCCCCTGCACCGTAATGCTGGCCGACGATAGGGACGATCGATTGGAGCACGCCGCCCAGGCTCAGGGTCAACGTAGCGTAAAGTCCGGAACCAACCGCAACGGCAGCCAGATGTTGTGTGGAATAGTGACCGACGATCACCGTGTCGGCTACCATCATGCCGATGGAAACGAGCTGCGCCACCAACACTGGCCAAGCGTTTTTGAAAATGGGCCAAACGAAATGGTGGGAACAGGAAGGTCGCGGCATTGGGATGAGGGTGAAGCGGGTATGGGCGGGATAACGCGCCACAAAAACCCAAATTATTTGATGACCTGGTAAAGGGCGCAAGTTACCATCACGCCTGTTTTGCATTTTCATAATGCCTGTATGTCCAGCTTCCCCCTCCTTTTTTCCATTTTCAAGTGGCTTTACGCCGCCTTCAATATCGGGTTCATCGCCCGTGTCTACTTTGCCTTGCGCGGCCCAGGGGTCTCGCGGACAGTCCGGGTCGGGATTTGCGCGCTTGCCTTCGTGCTGTCGTTGGCGTTACCTATTGCGCGTGAAGTGAGGGGAAATTCCATTTGGATCAAAGCGGTTTCGTTTGCGGGGCATTACTGGTTTGCGTTTATGTATCAAGCCTTGCTGGCGTGGATACTGCTTAGCGTGTTCCGACTCGTCAATCGGCGTTTCCGCTGGCTTGTCATCACAGAGGAAAACCGGGTGCGCTGGCGTCATCGGAGTTGCGTGGGGATTGCCGTAGTGTCCCTGCTGGCGTGTGTTGGCGGTTGGGTCAATAGCCAGTACCCGGTGGTGCGTGAAGAGAAGCTGCCCCTACCTGTAGGCGCTGCGCCGCTACGGATCGTCGCACTCTCCGACCTACATCTCGGACGCCTTGCCTCGGACGGGTTCCTTTCCCATGTGGTCGATCAGGTCGAGCCGCTTTCGCCTGACATCATCGTGTTTTTGGGGGATGTCCTTGAACAGGATTTTTCCCCTTCCGAAGTGCAGGCAATTGCTGCCGCGCTGCAACGGCTCAAGCCCAGGCTCGGTATCTGGGGCGTGATGGGGAACCACGAATATTTCGCAGGCAGGGGCGAGTTGAATAACAAATTACTGAACCAGATCGGTATCCGTACACTAAATGACAAATGGGTTATGCTCGGGGAAAAGCCTAGTGAGAAATTCCTGCTCATTGGGCGCAAGGATCGTTCTTGGCCACGGAAATCTTTGCAGAATGTCATCGCAAATATCCCAGAAGAGGATAAAAACGCGCTGAAAATCCTGCTTGACCATCAGCCTACCGACCTGGAGGGGGCGGAAAAGGTGGGGGTTTTTCTGCAACTGTCCGGCCATTCGCACAACGGGCAGTTTTTCCCGTTCAATTTCGTTGTGCCGTTTTTGTTTGAAAATGCTTACGGCTATTACAGGCGTGGCCAGACACATTATTGGGTGACTTCCGGTGTTGGGGCTTGGGGGCCGAGGATACGTACGAGTGGACGCCCGGAAATCATGTTGATCGACTTGGTTCCACAGCCTGAACCGCAATGACAAGCCGCCGCGATGGCGCGTGCATTATTCTCTGCTTCCCGCAGGTTCAGGGATTTTAGCGGGTGCGTAGCCTGAATCTAACCCCGCAATGACAGCTTGGAAAGCTTCCTTCACCTGGGCTTCGTCACAACCCATCAATACCGCGTCTTCCAATGCGTCCAGTGCGTACTGGCGCAGTTCGTCCATGTTTTCCTGCATCACTTTCAGTTTTTCGGTACAGGAAATCACACTGCCGTCCGGGCTTCGCCAAGGGTTTTGCGGAGAACCGTAAGGGGCTGGAAAGGAAAGGGTGTGGTGTTCTGCACTCATCGCGGTGAGATGAAACGGACTGAGATATCGAAAAGGGAAACCGCTTGATAAGCGGGATGATACGGGAAGAATCAGGACGGGGCAGTGAAAGCGGTTTACAAAGCCAGCAGCGGGCACCTCGGCCACTTGGTTGAAGCAGAGGGAAATCTGTTAGGAAGGTCTGCCCACGCCGCCCCCGTGCGCAACACCCATAACATACGGCGGCGGATTTTGCCGTTTTTCCTGCTGGCAAGGTTCTTGCTTTGCTATTGGCAGGAACCTTTTCAGGGGAAGTATCATGGCAGGCTTGCTCAACATTGGGCTGACAGGTGTCAACGCCGCACAGGGACAACTGATTACCACCAGCCACAACATCGCCAACGTCAATACGCCCGGCTATCACCGTCAGAGCGTCATTCAGAGCGCGATGACGCCGTTTTTTTCCGGTGCGGGTTTTTTCGGAACTGGTACGAAGATGGTGACTGTGGCCCGCGCTTACGACCAGTTCCTTGAAAACCAGATGTTGAGCACGGATACGAGCAGATCCGCATACGCGGCTTACTCTACGCAAATCCAACAGATCGACAACATGCTTGCTGACCCCACCACCGGGCTCTCCCCGGCGATGGATGCATTTTTTGCCGGGGTACGTGAAGTTGCTGCTGACCCGACGAACTTGGCGGCACGGCAGTCGTTGCTGTCTGCCGCGCAGGCACTGGTCGGCCGTTTCCATACACTGGATGATCGCCTGACTGAAATTCGCGAAGGTGTGGAGTACGATATCCGTGCCACTGTCGACCAGATCAATACGCTGGCCAGCGGCATTGCTAATCTCAATCAGCAGATCGTGGTAGCGCAGGCGGCGGGTACTGGCAAACCAGCCAATGACCTGTTGGATCAGCGCTGGCAACTTGTAACCCAACTCAACCAGTTGATCCAGGTGACGACGAAGGAGCAAGACGACGGCACGCTATCTGTAATGATCGGCTCCGGACAAAGTTTGGTAATGGGCAACCAAGCCGCTACGTTGGGGACGATACAAGATAAGAACGACCCGCAGCGCTACACGGTGGCAATTATCCCGCGCAATGGGAACCCTATCGAAATTCCTGAACGCCTGATTACCGGTGGGCAACTTGGGGGGTTGCTCGAATTTCGGCGCGAATCGCTCGACACTACGCAAAACCGGATCGGGATGATCGCAACGTCAGTCGCTTCTGCCATCAATAACCAGCAAAAACTTGGCGTCGACCTAAGCGGGGAACTGGGGTTGGATTTCTTTAGCTTGCCCTTGCCCAATATTATTCCCAGTGGCGCTGCCGTGATGGGGTTCGACTTCGATACCGACCCTGCTGCTGACGACATCGCGAATCTCGGCCTCTTGACCGATGCCGATTACGAACTGACATTCGACGGCGCGAACTATGTCATCACCAATTTGAGCACCAAGGCCAGCAAGACCTTGGTTGCGCCTGCGGATAGCTTTGAAGGACTGAGTATTGACATCAGTGCCTCCACGCTCGCCAGTGGGGAGAGCGCGCTCATCCGGCCTACACGCTATATGGCGCGCGATATCGCGCTAGCGATCAACGATCCACGCCAGATTGCCGCAGGCTGTCCGGTCATTGGCGATATACCGACCACCAATATTGGGACCGGCAAGCTGTCGGACATCGTGATGAGCAACGTGGGCGGCGTGGTCGGTAACTGGAATCTGGAATTAACATACAGCGGCGGGAATCTGACGATGAACCCGGTTGCGGGGTTCAGCATTTCTCCAAGTGTTTTCAACCCAGCGACCGACGCCTCGGGAAAGACGTTTACCGTGACTGGTCCGGGTGGGTTCGAATTCTCATTCACCCTCTTGGGCACGCCTTCGGACGGCGACGTCTTCAACCTGCAACCTACGGAAGCGGGCATTGCCGATAACCGCAACGCCAACCTGCTCGCCTCCTTGCAAACCGCCAAGCTGCTGTTCAACAGCGGAACGGGTGCACCGACGGCCACGATGGACAGCGCGTATTCGCAACTGGTCAACAAGGTCGGCAACAAGGCTCACGAAGTACAGACCAACGAACTCACCCAGACCACGCTTTATGAGCAGGCGCGTGACGCACGTGACGCGATTTCCGCCGTCAATCTCGATGAAGAAGCTGCCAACCTCGTCCGTTACCAACAGGCGTATCAGGCATCCGGACAGGTCATGTCCGTCGCGCAGCGCCTGTTCGATGAAATCATTTCCATCATGCGTTGAGTGAGGCACAGGAGACAACCATGCGTATCAGTACCAGCATGATCTACGACAAGGGGGTCGGTACGATCCAGCAATTATGGTCGAGCATTTTGCACGCCCAGCAGGAAGTTGCGACTGGCCGTCGGGTTCTCACCCCGGCAGATGACCCTATCGCAGCCTCGCGTGCGCTGGACGTGAACAAGTCGCGCACCATCAATGCGCAATACAAGACGAACCAGGATACCTCTACCGACGACCTTAGGCTGTTGGAAAACAAGCTTATGGGCATGGGCGACATCCTGCAATACATGCGCGAAAACGCGGTGGGTGCGGGTAACGGTGTCCTCAGCCAGGATGAACTCAAATTCTTCGCCACCGACATGCGCAGCCAGTTCGACTCGCTGCTTTCGCTCGCCAACACGAAGGATGTTGCCGGAAACTTCCTGTTCTCCGGTTATAAGGCAGACGTTCAGCCGTTTCAGGGCTCTTATGGGAACATTACCTACGCAGGGGATCAGGGTACGCGCACCATCCAGGTTTCTTCCGCACGTTACATGCCGGTGAGCTTGCCGGGTTCCGATCTTTTCGACAACACGCGGACGTTGGATGGCGCGATCAATGCCTTTGCTGGAAGCGGCAACAGCGCCGGAGCAAGCGTTGCCGTCAGCTTTAACCCAAGCCCCCCAGCGGCTGGCGATACCGGGCATCGTTACGATGTCAGTTTTGACGGTACGAACTACAACGTCATCGAATACGTGCCAGGCACTCCTATGCCCGTTACCGTTCCCGCCACATTGAGCGGCAGCACTCTCAGCTTCAACGGCCTCGACATGGATGTCAGCAATTTCACTACCGCAGGTGATTCTTTCGAAGTGTTCACGGCCTCGAAGAACGTCTTCGATAACCTCGCCATCTTCATCGACACTTTGGAAAAACCGGGGTCGAGTGGGGTCATCAGCGGGGTCAAATTTGCCATCGACAACATCGACTGCGCGCTCGACACGGAATTGAGGGTGCGCGCCCAGGTCGGCTCTCAACTGGTTGAACTCGAACAGTTGGGCAATATCAACAGCGACATGGACACCCAGTACGCCGATACCCTTGGGCGCCTGGAAGACTGCGACTACGCTGAGGCCATGTCGCGGCTCACCCTGCTGCAAACTAGCCTTCAAGCTTCGCAACTGTCTTTCATGCGGGTCAGTGGGCTGTCGCTATTCAATTACCTTCAATGAAAATGGGGGGGGCAAACCATGAGACGCGCTATTCGTGCCAGCACGCCCCTGTTACTAATAATGCTAACAGCATGCAGTTGGCTTGGCAATGCCGGCAGGGAAGCTACCCAGGTCGCCAAAGAATCTCCCGGCCCCACGGCGGGAACCGTAGGCGGGTTGTGGATGCTGCAACAGCTCGGATACCTCAAACCGGAATACCTCGCGGGTGGTCTCATCGCCTACAGCATTTACGACCCCTTCGCGCCCACTTGGGAAATCCGCGTAACGGAACTCGATACCGGGTATTGCCGCATCGACCTCAACATGAAGCGTCTCGCTACCGGTGGCGACGGCGAAGCACGTCAGACATTCCTGCGCACCGCCCGCTCCCTTGTGGAAAAGGGCGGGTATGTTGGTTTTGATGAATTGCGCTATGAGGAGGGCATCGATTCCACCCGTCCTTTTGCTCATCGCGTTGCCAGCGGGGAGATCCGGCTTGTGAAGTCGCGGCAGTTTCCAGGGCTGTAAGCGTAAGGCGGCTGTGTTACGCTGCTTGCCCGACTGATATATCAATCATTTCCATATATGAAGTCGATTGTGGGAGTACTGGAGTTGTCTATAATCAGTATAGTCGTCTGATTGTCTGCATAGACAGTTACTTCTACGTACTTATCAATACGGGTAAAGATTACTTTTTTATTTGAAAAAATAAGCCCAAGTTCTGGTTTTTCAGTGTAGATGTAGCGCAATATCTGTTCATCGCTCATCCCATACGAAAGTGTTGAATATTCTATAATACCCTGTATTGCAACGGTTAACTTTCCAGTTGGGGCTGCAAGTTCTTTCGCTTGCTTGGCATAGGTAGGATTAACTATTTTTCCCGTTTGTGTTTGCGGTTCACAAACTTGGGAGAATAGGCTGCAACATCCCGATGTCAGTGATAAGAAAGAGCAAATTACTATCAGCAGAATAAATCTACTGAAATAGGTTTGTTTCATGTTCATCGTAACTGCCTCCTGCTCAAACGTTGTAGCTCTTATCCCAGAAAACAAGCGTATCGGTTTTGTACGCTTTCCCGGTATCCAGGTTGGCATTCGCCAAAGAAAATGGTTTCGGAGAGTCCGCGCGTAGCGCAGCCGCGAGTTCCTCCCAAGATTTTATGGTGTTGTCTACGGCCATTTCAAAGATAACGGGAAAATCAACATGTTCTCCGTTGGGGGTAGCAAGGCTCGAAACGTAGGACATGTCCACGGCATTCTGATCCTTGGGGATCGAAAGCCCATATTCCAGCAAAAGGTGGGACAATATTGGAATTCGATATCCATTTTCAGCGCCTTTGTCAATCATTTCACAGAACCACCTGAACCAGGTTTCTGGCTGAGGTGGTTTATCGGGAATGCGACCAAAAACATAGTCAACATCATCGGCGGATGGTTTTATAGCTGATGCACAATTTTTCCAAAGTTCTGCAACCTTGTTGTGCAACCTGTTGTCCTTTGGATCGTTAGTGCACGATTTCAACCCTGGGCCTTTAAGATAATCGGCTGCTGCTGCGTCTATTCCGAGAGTGTGAAAAAACATATAGGCGTCCTGCTGCATTTCACAGAAACGGTGTTCAACTTTGTGCGTTGCGTACTCCCCTACTCTGAGTTCAACAATAGGATGGACGGTCAAGTCCGTGGCAACGTGTGCCGTATATCCGAAAAGCCAAGCAATAGCAATTTGAGTATCTTTTTCGGTGTGTTTTTCGTCGCTCAGTAGTGTTATTGCTTCTCGGATGAAGTCGCCCGTTCGCCAATAGTGCATGACATCAGCCCAACTGGTAGCCTCTCCATCGAAATCCGTGATACAAAAATATGGGCAATCTGGGCTGATGGCACCAAGGTCGACAAAGTTTGAATACATTTGGAGCGCAAATTTGATATCAGGCGTTAGTTCCGATATGCCAGACAACCTATCGTAATTAGCATAGATGCTACGCACTACTGCAAGATGGGTAAATGCCCCTGCCATGGTCGCCTCCGTTCTTAGGGTGTTTAGTTTTTAAGGATGAACCCTCAAGCTCATGCGGACTACTTCAATGATATAGCTCTGCGCCATCGATGCCGTGGATATGTGCCGCCAGCCTGTGATGCCATGTTTCTGGCACTTCAAAACTTGTCCGGGGCGCAGAATGTTGGCTGTTGGGTTTAGCTTCTTCATCGTGTCGACTGTGCTTCCTGTTCATGCAGCAGACCCAGAGTGTACAAGGTTGGAGAAGCTGCAAAGTATCAAGATAAGACAATTGTATATTCCGATGGAGGCGTCGTCAATTGTTTGGCCTCTCTCTTGTGAACTGGCTCCCAAAGTTAGACACCCATCCAACGATTGTGGGTCAGCTCACTTGCGGGAAAGGGTAGTAGCGCCGGGAGAGAGGGGTTGGCGCTAGGCACAGCGCCCTTTGAAACGCCCTCCTTCACAAGAAGACGCCCCCTGAAACTTACGCAGCATTTAACAATGCAAAATTCATGCGGACAGCGCAAGTATTTCTAAATTGAGAATTCTGAAGCTGAATAGTGCTAAAATTATAACCAATTCCCGTATAAATATCTTCAGCTTTCTTGAAAGAAGAGTTACCTTGCGAAGAGGAGTAATGCCCAGATTTCAAAACAGAGTAGCAAGGTTTCATGATTTTCTCCAGCATGGATTATTTTTACTTAGCATCGTAACACAACGCTGGCTTATCCTCGGTGTAAGTCCCATAAATATCCCAAATTTCAAGTTATTGTTTGCATAAAAAATATCATCTACCAACGTAAAATTTGAGGCAGAAAAGACATAAAAACAGAATTACCAGAGCAAGCAGATTTTTTTAATAGCATCCATCCCTGAGACGCTGGTAAATCGTGATACAGCAATAATCATATGTTAATTATCCCTTACCGCATCCCACCGCAGAGCACAGATTTCACCCGGTCTCATGCCGGTTTTAGATGAGGAAGAAATTGTCAAGTCATCGCGGAGCAACCGGGCAATCCGGTTAGAGCGGTTTTGATTCAAGTGGATACAAAACTCCCCTCTCCCACAAGTGGGAGAGGGGAATGAATGTACAGGCTTAAATTGAAAACGCTCTAGCCTGTACAGCCTTGACCGAGAGGGTTTGAACAGCCGCCCAATCTAGAGCCCCTCGTTTTGAAGCAAACGACGCAGGCCGCCGGATACCGGCAATACATAACGCCGCTTCCCACTTATTTGCCACGCTTTCGGAAAATTGCCATTGCAATAATTCCTGCCGTAAATGTGCCCTAAAAATACTGTGATCCTCAGACCACCACGGCCAACAGCGTAACACGTAGGAATTCACGAAAGCAATTAAGCTACTGATTCCATTGCACGATGAGCTACGGTGTGTTATAGAGTAGCTTTATGCTGACTTGGTGCCCAGAAGAGGACTCGAACCTCCACGCCTCGCGGCACTAGTACCTGAAACTAGCGCGTCTACCAATTCCGCCATCTGGGCAAGAGGCGCGCATTATACGGACAAGAAGAAAAAAGTCAATGGCCGGAAAACAGTCAAAAAACCACATGGAATTGAGCAGGGTTCGGCGCGCTGACCCTTTTTTCGAGCGCGAAAAGCAAAACTACGGTTCACCACTGCCCAGCCGCGAGTACATCGTGCAAATCCTGGAGCGCGAGGGCACGCCGATGGGGCTGGATGCGCTGGCGAACGCGCTCGACATCCGGGATGATGAACGCGAATTTTTCGAGCGCCGCCTGCATGCGATGCTGCGTGAAGGGCAAGTGATGCTCAACCGGCGCGATGCCTGGCTGCTGCCGGACAAGGCAGATTTGATCCGGGGACGGGTGCAGGGGCATCCGGACGGTTTCGGTTTCCTGCTTCGCGACGACAAGGGTGAAGACATTTTCCTCGGGCCGAAGGCCATGCGTGAAGTGTTTCACGGCGACCGCGTCATCGTGCGCCTTGTCGGGTTAGACCGGCGTGGCCGCGCCGAAGGCAAGATCGTGGAAGTGCTGGAGCGTGCCAACACGCGCATCGTCGGGCGCGTGCTTGATGAGCACGGCATCCAGGTAGTCGTACCGGAAGACAAGCGGTTGGCACAGGATATCCTTGTTGCGCCTGGCGGCAAGCGGGCTACGCCGGGACAAGTGGTGACGGTGGAACTGATCGGGCAGCCTTCGCGTGCTGCACGGCCTGTGGGGCGCATCGTGGAAGTGCTGGGGCACTATGCCGCCCCTGGCATGGAAATCGAAATTGCCCTGCGTAAGCACGAACTGCCGTTCGAATTCTCACCCCAAGCCCGTGAACGCACGCGCAAATTGCCGGATACGGTGCGCAAGAAAGACCGAACTGGGCGCGAAGACATCACCGGCCTACCCTTGGTGACGATCGATGGCGAAACGGCACGCGATTTCGACGATGCCGTTTTTTGCGGGCCGAACGGAAAGGGCTGGCGCCTGCTGGTGGCGATTGCCGACGTTTCGCACTACGTAGAGCCGGAGGGTGCGCTCGATATCGACGCCCGTGCGCGGGGGAACTCGGTGTATTTCCCCCGGCGCGTCATCCCAATGCTGCCGGAAAAACTCTCCAACGGGCTGTGTTCGCTCAACCCGCAGGTGGATCGCCTGTGCATGGTGGCCGACATGAGCGTTAGCGTACGTGGGGAAATCAAGGCGTACCGTTTTTATCCGGCGGTGATGTTTTCCCACGCACGCCTAACTTACAATCAGGTTGCGGCGGCGCTTTACGAAAAAGATGCCAAAGCCATTTCTTTGCTTGGCGAATTGCTCCCGCACCTTCAAGAGCTTGACCGGCTGTTCCGTGCGTTGCTAAAGGCGCGTGCCCGACGCGGGGCCATCGACTTCGAGACAACGGAAACGCGTATGGAGTTTGACGATGCGGGCAAAATTGCACGCATCGTGCCCGAAGTGCGCAATGACGCGCACCGGTTGATCGAGGAGTGCATGCTTGCGGCCAATGTATGCGCCTCGGATTTCCTGCGTGACAATAATCATCCAGCCCTGTACCGCATCCACGAGGGGCCATTGCCGAAGAACCTTGAAAAACTGCGTGCTTTCCTCGCCGAATTCGGGTTGGCGTTGAGCGGGGGCGATGAGCCGATGGCCAAAGATTATGCGGTGCTGCTCGAAAAAACGCGCACACGCCCAGATGCGCAACTGTTGCAGACGGTCATGCTGCGTTCGTTGCGTCAAGCCATCTATAGCCCGGACAACGTGGGTCACTTTGGCTTAGCGTATGATTCCTATACGCACTTCACTTCGCCGATCCGGCGCTATCCCGATTTACTCGTGCATCGTGCCATCAAGGCCGTGCTGGCGGGCAAGCGGTATTCCCCCGGCGACTGGGAAGAAATCGGCCTGGCCTGTTCCGTGACCGAGCGCCGCGCCGACGAAGCCACGCGCGATGTGGTGGACTGGCTCAAGTGCTACTACATGCGGGATCGTATCGGCGAGACGTTTTCTGGCAGCGTGTCGGCAGTTGTGCCGTTCGGCATGTTCGTGGCGCTCGACGATGTCTTCATCGAAGGGTTGGTGCACATTTCCGACCTCGGCAACGATTATTTTCACTTCGATGAAGCTCGCCATGAGTTAATGGGCGAGCGTACCCACGTGCGTTACCGCCTTTCTGACCGGGTACAGGTGCAGTTGGTTCGTGCCGACCTGGAAACTAGCAAGATCGATTTCCGCCTGCTTGCAAGCGAAACATGGCCAACCGAGCGCAAGGGCAAGGTTAAGCGCGAACGGAACCAGAATCCGGCGGAAGGGAGGCGTAACAAGAAGAACGAAGAACAAAGCAGGAGAAAAAGCGGGGGAAAGAGCCGTGGCTGAACGCCTCATCTATGGCTTTCATGCCGTGTTGGGACGACTGCGGCGTGACCCGGAATCCGTGTTCGGGCTTTATGTCTCGGGATTGCGCCACGATGCGCGTGCACGCGAAGTGCTTGAGCTTGCCGAAACGCTTGGGCTGAAAGTGACCCGCGTCGATCACCAGCGCCTCGACAGCATGGTAGGGACGCGCCGCCATCAGGGTGTGCTTGCCCGTATCGATGCCAGCCAGCGCATGGCCGTCCTCGACGATGTGCTGGAATCGCTCCCCTCATTCTCTGAACCGGCTTTCTTGTTGGTGCTCGATGGTGTACAGGACCCGCATAACCTCGGTGCTTGCCTGCGGGTTGCGGACGCTGCGGGTGCGCATGCCGTAGTCGCGCCCAAGGATCGCGCCGTCAGCCTCAATGCCACGGCAATCAAGGTGGCCAGCGGCGCAGCCGATGCCGTTCCTTACATCACCGTGACGAATCTCGCACGGGCGCTGGAACAAATGAAAAAAGCCGGTATCTGGGTGATAGGCGCGGCAGGCGAGGCCGAAAAAAGCCTGTTCGACATTGACCTGAAAGGGCCAATTGCCTGGGTGCTGGGGGCAGAGGGCGATGGTCTGCGGCGCCTCACGTGCGCTACGTGCGATGAGCTGGCTCACATTCCAATGCAGGGAAGTGTAGGGAGCCTTAATGTATCGGTGGCAAGCGGTATTTGTTTATTCGAAACTTTTCGTCAACGCAATATTTGATATAGGATGATAATCGCAAAAAAAAAAGAGTAGGAGTTTTGGCAGGAGGGGGGGTAAATTCATTTGCCATGAACGGCGTATTGTTTTGTTATGGTGCGTCGTTTTTCTAGGTTACATCGATTTGTGGAAATGAAATGTTATGCTGAAAACGTTTAGCCAGTATTTTTCATTGCACGTATTACAGCGGATTGGCCTTGATTTGCTGTTGCTCGTAGTGGCCGTCATTGCATCAGCCGTACTCCAGGCGGATGACAGTGGGATCGAGTTAAAAGGGCTCCTTCCGTCTGCGCTTGCGTTCGCTGTGGTGATGATTATTGGCAATTTCGCTTTCGGCCTGTACCGGCCAGTCGATGAAGACAGCCCGCAGGCCGCGTTCGCCCGGTTCGTGCTGGCTGCATTGTTCTGCCTGCCGGTGGCCTACGGTGTGATGTGGCTCCTGCCCTGGCAAGGTTTTGACTCGTTGGCGATGCGGCTCCAGGTGCTTATTTCAGTGCTGGCCGTATTGTTGCTGCGGACGCTGATCAACCGCAACCAGGCATCTTCGCTTTTTGCCCCCAGGATATTGGTCGTCGGTACGGGCAAGGAAGCACAGGAAGCGGAGAACATCCTGTTGAGCCCTGAGCATGGGAAGACGGGCGTACAGGGTTTTTTCCCCATCGACAATGAGGGTGAAGAACAGTTTGTCGGAGCAGAGAAGGTCGTTTCCGACAACAGCCTGACCGAGGCGGTCAAAAAGATGGGGATCGACATCATCATCGTAGCGATCAGCGAACTCCGGGGCAGGGCACTGCCTTTGCGCGAATTGCTCGATTGTAAGCTTGCTGGAGTGCGGATACTTGATTGGCACTCGTTTCACGAACGGGTGCGCCGTCAGGTGCGGCTCGATTCCCTGCGTGCGAGTTGGCTGATTTTTGGCGAAGGTTTCCAGCAGCCCCTGGCGCGGATGTTCTTCAAGCGGGTGTTCGACCTGGTGATTTCTTTCTTTTTGCTTGTCCTGATTTCGCCGGTGATGATCTTGGCTGCGTTCCTGATCGTGTTCGAGGACCGTGGGCCGATGTTCTACCGCCAGGAACGGGTGGGGTTGGGCGGCCAGGTTTTCAGGGTCATCCGGTTCCGTTGCAAGCGTGTCGATGACGGAAGCACAAACGAGGATTTACCTGCGCCGGGGGAGTTTTCAAAAATTGGGTGGATCATTCATAGGTTGCGCCTCGACCGGTTGCCGCAATTGCTCAATGTGCTTCGAGGCGATATGAGCCTGGTAGGCCCGCGCCCGGAACGGCCTTCGTTTGTAGATCGCGTAGCACGCGAAATTCCGTTTTATGGCGTGCGCCACTGCGTCAAACCGGGCATGACCGGCTGGGCCAGGGTACATGACCGGGGTGATGACGATTCGATACCCGGCGCAATCCAGAAGCTGCAATACGAACTTTATTACGTCAAGAATCACTCACTGGTGCTTGATATGCTCGTGTTGCTTGAGACTGTGCATGTGGTGCTGATGGGCAAGCGTGCGCGATGAGCGACCTGACCGATTTTGCGATTTGGGGCTATGTACTGACGGCGCTTGTTTATGGAGGATTTGCGCTGTACTTGTACGCGGCTTGGCGGGGGGCAGCGGTTGGCGGCTGGCTGTTGCTGGCCGTGACCTTATCCTGTGTCTGGGCACTAGGCTGCCTTTGGTATTCTAAGCGCCCTTCGACGATGACTTTTCTATGGTCTTCTGTCCTGGACATGTTACGTGGCGGGAGCTGGTTCGCGTTTCTGCTAGTTTTGTTGCACCCTCTGCTTGGCGATGGCTGGAAGCGTTTCCTGGTTGTCGGGATCATTGTGTTTGGGGTGCAGTTAACCGGGGGCGTGTGCCTCGGCTTGGCTCTGATATCAGACGAAAGGGCGGCCAGATTGATTTTTGCCGGCTCATTGGCCGGCGCGGTACTGGGGTTGGTGCTGATCGAGCAACTCTACCTCGGCGTCCCGTCAGATGTACGCCGAACGCTCAAACCTTTGTGTATGGGGTTAGGTGCGGCATACGTATATGAGCTTTACATGTTTTCTGATGCTTTCCTTTTTTGGAGCAAAGTTTCTCCTACTTGGGCCGTGCGCGGCCCTGCCTATGTTCTGATCATCCCGCTGGTGGCGATTTCGGGCGCACGCAACCCGTCTTGGTCCCTGCGCATGGCCCTGTCGCGCGAGGCGGCGTTTCATACTACGTCGCTGGGTTTGTCGGGGCTTTACCTGCTGGCGGTCTCGGGTATCGGTTTTTATGTGCGCAAGTACGGCGGGGAGTGGGGGCAAGCCCTGCAAACGGTGATGCTGTTTGCGGCGCTGTTGCTGTTGGCGGTGCTCATGTCGTCCTCAGCGCAACGGGCCAAGTTGCGTGTATTCATCAGCAAGCACCTGTTCCCGTATCGTTATGACTACCGTGCCGAATGGTTGCGTTTCACCCGTTCGCTGTCTTCGGCGGACGGTCAATCAAACCTTGGGCAATCGGTTATCACCGCGCTAGCCAATTTGGTAGAAAGTCCCGGTGGCGCGCTGTGGCTGCAGGATAATGCAGGAGAAAACGTCAGTTTCACGGTTCAGGCAAGGGTCAGCCTGCCTACGCAAGTAGAAGCGACGGAACCGGATGGAAGCTCGCTGGTGAATTTCATGCGGAAACGAGGATGGATCATCAACCTGGAAGAGTTTCGCCGGAGTCCTGAAAACTATCCTGGCCTGATATTGCCGGATTGGCTGGCATCGCGCTTTCCGGACGCCTGGTTGCTGATCCCGCTCATTGGTGGTGCGGGGCTGATTGGGTTCGTCTTGCTCTCGACGCCCCGGACACGTTTCGAGATCGACTGGGAAGTGCTCGACCTACTCAAGACCGCCCAGCATCAGGCGGCCAGCGACCTGGAAAGGACGCTGGCTGCCGAGGGTTTGCTGGAAGCGCGCAAGTTCGAGTCCTTCAACCGCATGACGGCTTTCGTCGTCCACGACCTGAAAAACCTCGTGGCCCAATTGACGTTGGTGCTGCGCAATGCTGCGCGCCACAAAAACAATCCCGAGTTCCAGGCCGATATGCTTGAAACCGTGGCGCACGTCGAGGCCAAGATGCGCGAGTTGATGACCCAGTTGCAGGGAAAGCGTTCGATTGACCCCCCCCGTGTGCTCAATCTGGCGAAAGCATTAGAAAATATCTACTACGTCAAGCAAGGGCAGCACCCTTTGATGGAACTCAACATACCGTCGGATTGCGGTACATTCATGGTGCAGGCGCATCCTGAACGATTGGAGCGTGTGATTGGTCATATCGTACAAAATGCCATTGAAGCTACGCCAGAGGATGGTAAGGTACAAATTTCGCTGGAGCTTTCCGGTTTGGATCGGGTGCGCGTCGTGGTTTTGGATACCGGCTGCGGTATGTCGGATGACTTCGTTCGCGAGCATCTTTCACGCCCGTTTCAAACGACCAAGTCCAGCGGGATGGGAATCGGTGTTTATGAAACTAGCCAGTACGTCCGTGAACTGGGCGGTGGGGTGATCTACGAGAGCAGTAAGGGCGTTGGTACGCGGGTGGCTATCGAACTACCCCTACATACGAGGCTGGATCCAGGACACGGAGAATAGGAACACAAAGAAAATCAGGCTGAGAGCATGACTGACAAACAAAGAACCCTGTTGATCGTCGAGGACGATCCTGCCCTGCAGAAACAAATGCGCTGGGCTTTCGATGGTTTCGAGACCGTGGTAGCGGATGACCGCGAGAGCGCGATTACGCAGATGCGCCGTCACGAGCCTGCTGTCGTGACAATGGATCTGGGGCTACCTCCACGGCCCGACGATGTGAGCGTGGGTTTCGCCCTTCTGAGTGAGATCCTGGTGCTGGCTCCCGAAACCAAGATCATTGTCCTCACCGGGCAGCATGACCGCGAAAACGCAGTGCGCGCTGTCGGCATGGGGGCTTACGACTTTTTCAGCAAACCCTTCGAGCCAGAATTGCTGACGCTGACCATTGAACGCGCTTTCCGCCTTTACGATTTGCAGGCGGAAAATAGGAAGTTGCAACAGACGCGGACTGGGTCGGTGATGGGGTTCATCACACGCGACCCAGGCATGCAGAAGATCTGCCATACCATCGAGCGGGTGGCTCAGGCTTCCGTCACCGTGGCTTTGTTTGGCGACAGTGGGACTGGCAAGGAAGTGTTGGCGCGTGGGCTGCATCAGTTGTCGCAGCGTGCGTCGGAGCGGTTCGTTGCCATCAACTGCGCAGCGATTCCCGAAAACCTGCTCGAAAGCGAACTGTTCGGTTATGAAAAAGGTGCTTTTACTGGTGCGTCCCGTCAGACTCTTGGCAAGATTGAAACCGCGCACAAGGGGACGCTTTTCCTGGACGAAATCGGCGACTTGCCAATATCCCTCCAGGCAAAATTGTTGCGTTTCCTTCAGGAAAGGGTGATCGAACGTCTTGGTGGCCGCCAGGAAATCCCGGTCGATGTCCGAGTTGTCTGTGCGACCCACCGCGACCTCAAGGCTCAGATTCAGACCGGGCTATTCCGCGAAGACCTCTATTACCGTCTGGCGGAGATCGTCGTCACGATTCCGCCACTACATGACCGCGAGGGCGATGCCGTCCTGCTTGCCCATCACTTTATACGGCAGTTTGCGCAGGAAAACGGGCGCGGTTCGATCCAACTCGGCGAAGATGCCATTGCCGCGATTGAATCCTATGCCTGGCCGGGCAACGTGCGGGAACTGGAAAATTGCCTCAAGCGCGCCGTCATCATGGCCGACGGCAGCCGCATCACGGCGGAAGACCTTGGCCTGGACACGGGGGAAGACGAAGAAGCCCTCGAATACCTGAACCTACGCCGGGTACGGGAAGCGGCCGAACGCCAAGCCGTCGTGCGGGTACTGGCGCGTACCAACGGCAATATCGCCCGCGCAGCAGAAGTGCTTGGGGTCAGCCGCCCATCGCTTTACGACCTCATGAGCCGGTTTGGGCTGAAGAAAGATAACTGACGGGCAGGGAGCCGCACGTTCTTTCCCTCGCTAAAGCGCGGTTTCGATTTAAGTCTATACAGATCAAAGATGCTCTGATCGTGAATCCCGTAAGGGACGATGGCAATCGTTCCGCCGAATCACAGGCGGATTGCCTCCGTCCCTACAAGAATCCGTCTCAAGATAGAGTAAAAAATGTATGCACTTAGAGCGATTTTGCTTTGAATGCGTACCTTCATGACAAGTGGGAGAGGGGAATGAATGTACAGGTTTAAATTGAAAACGCTCTAAATCAAAACAGCTCTAAATAACCATAATAAGGATGAGGGTTATTTCCGTACTGCTTACCACTTTTTGATAAGAGCTATCCTCGTTGCCCCAGTTTTTGAAAAATTAATTAAAAATTTTTATAACCCTACTTAAAAAGGGGTCAGCACCTTTAACGGGAATTGTTGATAAGGCAGGTCAAAAAAAATTTAATAAACCTATAATACAGATGTCATTTTTAAATTTATTATTTTCTTTTTTACAAAATGTTAGGCGTCCTAAATGGTTTTCCCTGTTTAAGATATTCAGATACTATTCGAAACAAGAAATGTCATTCGTTTTATAGTTTATGCAATAACTGGGCTACTTTGTGTGCCTTTTTAAATAAATCATTGAATCTGTATAATCCCTCGTGCTTTGATTCGTGAATATTTACTTGACGGAGGCATGAATGTTACGACGCGTACTGCGCATGTTTGCCCTAGCTGGCACGATAGCGGCATCCCTGCTGCCGGTTGGCGCGGGGGCGCAAGGCGCCGCGCCGGCCAGCGCTCCGAAACCGTCCGCGGGGCAGGCACCCGCGCCGGCTCCGGCCCCGCGGCTGTACGCGCAGCGCTTCGATGACTGGGTCTGGCGCTGCACCGCGCCCGCGGACGGCAAAGCGCCTGCCTCCTGCGAGGCCGCGCAGTCGGTGATGGTCAGGCTTGACCAGGACAGCGGCGTCATCAACGTCCTCGACCTGGCCGTGTCGTCGAACGGCGACCCCTCCGTCAAGGCGCCTTGGGTGATGGTGGCGCTCACGCCGCTGGACGTCTTCCTGCCCACGGGCTTCGGGATAGGCCCCATGGACGACAAAGCCAAGGACGCCGCCAAGTCCGTCACGGTGCACTTCCGCAACTGCAACCAAATGGGCTGCTTCGTGACCTTCGCGCTCGACGCGGCCATGGCGGACAGCTTCCGGCATGCGCAGCAGGGGGAAGGCTTTTTCAAGCTCCTCAACGGCAAGACCGTGCGGGTCGTGTTCTCGCTGAAAGGCTTTGACAAGGCTCTCGATAGCCTCGGCTCCAAGTCGCTGCCCCCGCTCGTGCAGGTGGCGCCGCCCAAGCCCGCAGCGGTAGCTCCCGCCCCTGCGGCGGCCGCCGCCGCCGCGCCCAAGCCTGCGGCGGCTCCCGCCCCTACGGCGGCACCCGCGGCTGCGCCCAAGCCTGCGGCGGCCCCCGCCCCTACGGCGGCACCTGCGGCTGCGCCCAAGCCTGCGGCGGCCCCCGCCCCTGCGGCAGCACCCGCGGCTGCGCCCAAGCCTGCGGCGGCTCCCGCCCCTGCGGCAGCACCCGCGGCCGCGCCCAAGCCTGCGGCGGCCCCCGCCCCTGCGGCTAAACCTGCGGCGGCTCCCGCCGCCACGGCGAAGTAAAAGCCATGGGGCGCCACAAACCCCGCCTGCGGTTCCCGCGGCTGGCCGCCCTCGTCGCCGTCACATGCCTGGGCGGGCTGGCGGCGGGGGACGCTCTCACACAAAGCATAGTGCCCGCCGACGAGGCTGCGCGCATGATGCGCCAGTTCGAAAGCCAGCAGTCCGAGCAGCAGCGGCTGCGCCAGCTTGAGGAGCTTCAGCGCAGCAACCGTGCGCCCGCTGGCGAAGTGCCCGCGCCCCCCGCCGTGCCCCAAAGCGCCCCCGAGGGCGAGCAATGCTCGCAGGTCACCACGGTCAAGGTCGACGGCGTGCACCTCGTCCCAGAGGCGGCTTTGCGAGCCACGGTGTCGGCCTGGGAGGGGAAATGCCTGGGCCTGGCCGAGATCAACAGCGTGCTCAAGGCAATCACGTTCCTCTACGTCGAGCGCGGCTACGTCGCCGCACGTGCGTACCTGCCGGAACAGGATCTCTCGGGAGGCGTGCTGGGTATCGCCGTGGACGAAGGCAGCCTCGAAGGCATCCGCCTCAACGGGCAGGAGGCCAGCAGCGGAGCCATCGACAGCGCCTTCCCGGGGATGGTGGGCAAGCCCGTGAACCTGCGCGACATCGAGCAAGGGCTCGACCAGATGAACCGGCTGCCCTCCAACAGTGCCACCGCCGCGCTGGGTGCGGGGGTGCAGCCCGGCGGCTCGCTGCTGGACATCACCAACAACCCGGAACGGCGCGTGCGGTTCAGCCTGGGGACGGACAGCCTCGGGGCCACGGTATCGGGCAAGTACCAGACGCGGCTCGATGTGCGGGCCGACAACGCCATGGGCTTCAACGACCTGTGGCAGCTCGGCTACCAGCGCTCCAGCGGGCGCAACCCGTTCTACCTGAACGGCAGCCTGCCCAACAGCGACACCGTCAACGCTTCCATGTCCGTTCCCTACGGCTACTGGATTGGGGGGCTGGACGCTGTCTGGAGCCGCTACCGCTCCTCGGTGGCGAGCCAGCCCGTGGACATCGACACCTCGGGCAGTTCGGTCATCGCCAGCCCCTACGTGACGCGCGTGATCGGGCGTGACCAAGTCTCCAAGACCTCGCTCACCGTGCGGCTCACCTGGAAGGACACCAAGAACGACATCATGGGCACCCGCATCGACGTAGCCAGCCGCACCCTGTCGGTTGCCTCGCTCGAACTCAACCACAGCCGCCAGCTCTGGGGCGGGCAGGCCACGGCGGGCCTGGCCTACCACCGCGGGCTGGCCGTACTGGGCGCCTTTAACGACTCCAACGCCCCGGAGGGCTCGGCCAAAGGGCAGTTCTCCAAAGTCACCGCCTCGGTGGGCTACACCCGGCCGCTCGGCCAGGGGGGCGCGGTCCCGCTCTTTAGTACCTACGTGATGGGGCAATGGACCCCCGACCGGCTCTTCGGCACCGAGCAGATGTCGTTCGGTGGGTACTCAAGCATCCGCGGGGTGCGCGACGCGATGCTGTTCGCCGACAAAGGGGCGCTGTCGCGTACCGAGCTCTCGGTGTTGCTGCCAGCTCCCTCGCAGCACGGCGCGGCGCAACTGCTGGGCCGCGTCGAGCCCTACATCGGCGTCGACGTCGGCTATGCCGCCGCTATCGAAGGCGACCCCATGAGCAGCAACGGCACGATGGTGAGCGCGGCCATCGGCGTGCGCAACCGCGCCGGCCGCGTGGCCTTCGATCTCTGGTACGCAAAGCTGCTCGCAAAGCCGTCGATGCCCGCCAACAGCATGACAGGGGGTTCCCTGGTGCAAGGGCGGATATCCATCTCGTTTTGAACGCGGCCCCGCATGCCGCGGGGCCAAGGGGAACATGCCATGACCAAGCCATCACAGCCCGTAATGACAAAGGTGACAAAGCAGCGCCGCCCGGCACCCCACCTGTGGCAGGCGCGCAGGCACCCCGCTGTCCGGCTCCTGGCCTACGCCCTGAGCGCTGTCCTGGTACTCCAGCCGACGATGACGCTGGCAGGCGGCACCGTCCCCCTGAACGCCGACCCGAACGCGGCGGCGGCCAACCGCCCGGGCATCGGCGCGGCGGCCAACGGCGTGCCGCTCGTCAACATCGTTGCGCCCAACGGCGCGGGCCTGTCCCACAACAAATACGCCGACTTCAACGTCGGCACCCCGGGGCTGATCCTCAACAACGCCAACCAGACCCTCACCCAGTCCCAACTCGGCGGCTTGGTGCCGGGCAACCCCAACCTTGCGGGCACGGGCACGGCCTCCGTCATCCTGAACGAAGTGACCGGTTCCAGCCGCACCGTGCTGCAAGGGGCCATCGAGGTCAACGGGCGTGCGGCCGGTGTCATCATTGCCAACCAGAACGGGCTCACCTGCGACGGGTGCGGCTTCATCAACGCCCCGCGCGTCACGCTCTCCACGGGTAGCCCCGTGGCCGGAGCCGACGGCGCGATCGCGAGCCTGCGCGTGGAAGGCGGCGACATCCTGATCGGCGCCAACGGCGCTAACGCCACCACCGTCAATGTGTTCGACCTCGTCTCGCGCAGCATCTCGGCCATCGGGTCTGTTGCCGCGGGCGGCCTGCTCAACCTCATCGCCGGGCGCAACTCGGTCGCCTACCAGACCGGGGTCATCACCCCGCTGGGTCCGGACGGTAAAGAGCCGGGCATCGCCATCGACTCCTCGGCCTTGGGCGGCATGTACGCAGGTCAGATCAAGATTGTCGCCACCGACAAGGGCGCGGGCGTCAACATGGGCGGCACCATGGTGGCCAACGCCGCCGACATGACGCTTGCCGCCGACGGCAAGCTCACCCTCAGCAACGCCCAGGCCGCAGGGCCCATCAGCGCCCAATCGGTGGGCGATAGCGTGGCCGTCACGGGCACGCTCTACACCAGCGCGCCCATTACCCTGCAGGGCCTTACGGGCATCGCGCTTGCCGACAACGCGCTCGTGGTGAGCGCAAGCGACCTCACCATGACCACGGGCGGGGCACTCACCGTGGGCGACAACGCGATCGCCGCCTCGGGCACCACCAGCGACGGGGTGCAGACGGCCACTGGCACCTTGAGCGTCCAGGCCGGCACGCTCAGCGTCGGCAACGGCCTGCTTGCGGGCGGGGCTCTCCTATCCATTGCGGCAGCTACCCTCGACCTTGCCCGCGGCAGCGACGACGGGCAAGACTCCTTGCGTGCGCTGGGCGACGTGAACATCGCCGCCAGCCGGGTCAACGCCGCCAACGCCCGCATCACGGCGGGGTCCGGCCTTGTCGTGCACTCGGACGGCGCGCTCACGCTCAACGGCGGCACGTACCTGGCGGGGGGCGACCTGCTAGCCGAAGCGGCCAGCCTCACCACGGGCGCCAGCCTTGGCGCGCAGGGCACCGCCACCGCACGCGCCACCGGCGGCAGCCTCGCCAACAGCGGCCAGGTCGCTGGCAACGCCGGGACGCTGGCCACCGCCACGGGCAACCTCACCAACACCGGGCAAGTCGTCTCCACGGGCGACGTTACGGTAGCCGCTGGCGGCAGCCTCATCAATGGCACCGGCGGGCTCATCGCCGCCAACGGCAACGTCAGTGCTACGGCGGCCACGCTGGGCAACGACGGCACCATCCTGTCGCAGGGCGGCACGCTGTCCGTCACCACCCAAGGCGGCCTTGCCAACAACGGGACCCTGCTCAGCCTCGCGGCAGCCAACATTGTCAGCGCGGGCAACCTCACCAGCGCGGGCGAGATCACCGCTGCGGGGGATCTCAGCGTTGCCGTAGGCGGCACGCTCAGCGTCGCGCCCACGGGCCAGCTCCTCTCAGGGGGCGCGATGACGCTCACTGGCCTTAACGGCGGCGCGATGGGCGGCCTCACCGTCGCCACGGGCGGCCTCATCAATGGTGCCGCGCTGCTGGGCATCAACAGCGCCTCGCTCAACAACGCTGGCGAGGTCGGCTCCGCCTATGGCGGGCTGCTCGCCCAGGTAGCGGGCGACATCACCAACACCGGCACGCTCTATGCCGCGACGAACGCCGTCTATCAACTTGACGGCACCTTCGCCAACACCAACGCCTCCGTGATCGCCGAGGGTACCCTGGTCATCCAGGGCCTCACCGGCGCACGCGCAGCGGCCATCGACAACGCCTCCGGCACCATCGAGGCCGTGGCGGGCGACCTGGGGCTGGCGGCGGACAACATCACCAACCGGGTGCAGGGCGGCGTCACCGTCACCACCACCAGCAATACGACCACCAGCACGGTGGGGCCGGTCCAGGTGGACAGCATCACCACGCGCACCACCGTCACCACGGTCACCACCACCGACGAGTACGCCACCCTCAACGGCGTGGCCGGGCAACTGCTGGCCGGCGGCAATATGCTGATCGATGCCGGCGCCAACGGCACGCTCACCAACAGCTACAGCCAGATCGCCGCCAACGCCGACCTCACCATCAACGCCGGCACGGTCACCAACGAGGGCCGCGACCTCATCGAGACGATATCGACCACCACGGTCAACAACTATGACGTGAAGCATTGCGGCTGGACGATATTCGGTAGCTGCGAGTTCGAGTCCCACGACTATTCCAGCGACCCTCCCGTCAACACCACCACCACGAGCACCATCGGCTCGGTCTACGCCACCATCCAGGCCGGCGGCAACCTCATCGCCAACGTCAGCGGCTACGTCGACAACAACGCCGTGCGCGGGCAGGCTGGGCAGATCGGGCTGACCTCCGGCGACCGGGCGATGGATGCCGTGGACATCACCGGGCCGGCAAGCACGCTGACGGGCATCCAGACGACCGCCACCGTGCTGTTGAGCCGCCAGGCCATGTTCGGTCAGGTGACCGACCCGGACGCGCCGTTCCTGATCGAGACGCGCAGCGCCTTCATCGACCCCAACCAGTTCCTAGGCTCGGACTATTTCCTAAGGCTCATCGGCTACGACCCGGCTCACTCCACCAAGCGCCTCGGCGATGCCTATGTAGAGTACCAGGCCATCGAAAACCAAATCTTTGAGCTGACCGGCAGGAACAGCCTGGGCTCAAACGACCCCGCCGCCCAGATACAGGCGCTCTACGACAACGCCGCCTACGAGCAGCGGCAGTTGGGACTCACGGTGGGCACGCCGCTTACGCCCGCGCAAATTGCGGGGCTAAGCAAGGATATCGTCTGGCTTGAGACGCAGACCGTCAACGGCCAGCAGGTGCTGGTGCCGCGCGTCTATCTGTCGGCCTCGACGCTGGCAGTCACGAGCCTGGCCAGCGCCCAGGTCAAAGCGGGCGGCGCGGCGGTCATCATGGCCGACAGCCTCTCGAACTCCGGCGCGGTCATCACCGGCGGCGGGCTGGGCATCCAGACCACCGGCGACGTCGTCAACACCGGCGGCGGCCTGTACTCGGCGGGCGACATCGTCGTCCAGGCCGGCGGCAACTTTGCCAACCGCTCGGGCGTCGTGGCCGGCGACAACGTCGCCATCGTCGCCGGCGGCAACGTCGGCAACGACACGGTTTCGGTGCGCGACACCTACGGCGCTGGCGCTGGCGCGGGCAGCCAGCAGTCGGCCAACATGGTCAGGTCCCTCATCAACGTCGGCGGCGGCACGCCGCTGCCCGGCATGAGCAGCGCCGACAACTATGGCGACCGCCAGCAGCAGATCGGTGTCATCAGCGCGCAAGGCGGCCTGCTGGTGCAGGCGGCGGGCGACGTCACCGCGCAGGGCGGCCAGTTCGTCTCCGGCGGCGACATGACGCTGGTGGCGGGCAACGACATCACCCTGAACCCCCTGACCCTGAACAGCGCCAGCCGCATCACGTTCGACGGCGGCTACGCGCGTTCGGCCAACACCACCAACATCGGCGCTGTCCTCGTCTCCGGCGGCGACATGACCCTTGCCGCCGGCAACGACCTGAGCGCTACGGCGGCGCAGGCCAGCGCGGGTGGCCTGCTCACGGTGGTTGCGGGCCGCGACATCGCGCTGTCCGCCGGCACCGACCAGTCGCTGTTCGAGCGCCAGACCTCGAACACCCACGACTACTTCGTCGGCTCCAGCACCACCAACACCTACGACTACCGCAACGCCACCACCTCGGTGCCCACGAGCTTCACGGGCGGGAGCGTCGCCATGGCCGCCGGGCGCGACATCGGGTTGGTCGGCTCCTCCGTCACCGGCCAGGGCGACGTGGCGCTGCAGGCGGGCGGCAACGTCACCCTCGCGTCCACCATTGACACCTCCACCGTCACCCACAACAGCGAAACCACCACCTCCGGCTTCATGGCCGCGCCCACCACCGGCGCCTGGGGCTTCGCCATCGGTTCGCGCGACGTGCGCGACCAGAGCACCACCACCACGCTGAGCAACATGGCCTCGCTGGTGGGGTCGGTAGGCGGCAACGTCGCCGTTTTGACCAACGGCGACTTCAGCTCCAACGCCAGCGTGCTGGCGGCGCCCAGCGGCGACCTTACCGTGGTGGCCAACTCCATCGCCATTGCCGCTGGTATCGACAGCACCACCACCCAAACCAGCCACGACGACCACTTCTCCGGCCTTATCGTCACCGTTGGTGGCGGCCCGGGCAGCCCGCTGAAAAACGTGCAGCAGGTCATGAACTTCGAGCGCGCCGCCGGCAAGACCAAAGACCCCCGCGCCCAAACGCTCTACCAAATCGCCGAGGCCGGGCAGGCCATCAGCGCCGTCTATTCCCTGGCCACCGGGGGCGTGATCCGCCTGCTTAGCGTGCAGGCCACCATCGGCTTCGGCGTCAACGACAGCCACTGGCAAAGCTCCTCCCATGCCGAGCAGGCCACCAGCACCCAGTTCGTGGCCGGCGGCGCGGCGGCGCTGCAAGCCACCGGGACCGACTTGACGCTGCGGGGCGTCAGCCTCCAGGCCAACGACGTGCGGCTGTCGGCGGCCAACGACGTCGACCTGCTGAGCCTGGCCGTCAACAGCGGCTACGACGCTTCCTCCACCTACTCCTCGTCCCTGATCGGCATCACCCTCTCGGCGAGCCTCAAGCCAGAAGACGCCGCCGGCGGCGGCGGCTTCGGCTTCGGCGCCGGCGTTACCGCGCGCCTCTCCAACTCGCAGTCGCAAAGCCACGACGAAAAAACCAGCTACGTGCCCACCGTGGTCACCGGCGCGAACTCGGTCAGCATCGACTCGGGCCGCGACACCAGCGTGCTTGGCGCGCAGGTTTATGGCGGCAAGGTCGACCTCACCGTCGGGCGCGACCTCGCCATCGTCAGCGACCAGAACACCGAAACCCAGACCGCCTCACAATCGTCCTGGAGCCTGGGCGGCACGCTCGGCATGAGGGCGGGGGGCATACCGTATGGCTCCATCAGCGCCAGCGAAAGCAGCGGCAAGGCCAGCGGCAACTACATCTCGGTCGTCAACCAGGCCGGCCTGTACGCGGGCGACGGCGGCTTCAACGTCAACGTTGGCGGCGTCACCACCCTCACCGGCGCGGCGCTGGCCTCCACGGCGGACGCCTCGCTCAACAGCCTGACCACCGGCGCGCTGGTCACCAGCGACCTGCAAAATTCCTCCAGTTGGAACGCCTCATCTTCCGGCTTCGGCTTCAGCCTGGGCATGACGGGCAGCAAACCCGGCGAGACGAGCAGCCGGCCCGGCATCGGCGGCCTGCAACCCAGCTTGCCGCAAAACGAGAGCGGTTCTTCCAGCGGCACGGCGGTGGCTTCCATCGCGCCGGGAGCGATCAACATCCTCGACCCCGCCACACAGAAGATGCTCACCGGCATGACGCCCGATCAGGCCAAGGCCGCGGTCGACCGTGCCGCGGCGGCGCAGAACAAGGAAGCGGACACGCTGCCCAACCTCAGCCAGACCCTGCAGAACCAGGCGGCGCGCACGGCGGCGTTCGGGGCGGCTTCCAGCACCACGGCGAACCTTGTTGGCACCTTTGCCAACGCCGAGATGCTGGCGGCGCGGAAAACAATCAATGAGCTGAATAATCAGCTCAAAGCCAACGGCGGCCTGACGCCCGAGCAGCAGCAGCAATACGCCGACGCGCAAGCCGCCTACGACGCGTGGAACGAAGGCGGCGCGGCCCGCGTGCTGCTGCACGGCATCACGCAGGGCGTGCTGGCCGGCATTGGCGGCGGTTCTGCGACGGTGGGTCTGGAAGGCGGGCTGGGCGCCGCCGCTGGCGCCGCCATCGGCCCGCGCATCGCGGACGCCGTAAACCAGGCGCTGAAAGACGCGGGGCTTAGCGATGGTGGACCATCAACGCTGGGCAATCTCGTCAGCCAACTGGTCGCCACTGGCATCGGCGCCGCCATTGGTGGGGGTGCCGGTGCGGCGACGGCGGCCAGTGTCCATATCAACAACTTCGAGCTCACGGGTCCCCAGATAAAGGCTATCCAAAAGTTGGTGGCGCAGGGGAATTACGACACGACATCGATCTTAGCTGTACAGTGCTACTTCAATAGGTGTAGCCAGCAGATTGCTGACTTGACTCCGGAAGATGCCTGGGCCTTTTACATAAAATTTAAAAATCCGAGTAATGGGTATCAGCAGCTGGAAGACACAGTACCCCTTCCTGGCGGTTATAAACTCCGTCTACAATATAAAACTGTTCGCATTAAAAATCCTCAGCTTACGGATGCGGAGTATACGGCATCAATGGGTGCCTATTTCCCAGACAAATTTAATGTTCCTGCCACGATTGAGGTTCAAGTTCCAGATTATTACAAAGGGGATTTGTTGGAACTTGAGCGTTTGGGTAAAAGATTAGCCTTTTCTGGCGGCACGTCAACAAGTATGGTTCCGTCGGCGGAGTTAGAATTAAGCCCTCTTGGCAAAGCAGTGCGCGATAGTCTGGCAACGGTGAAAGTCCCGCTCTTTGAAGGGGATATGGATAAAGTCTTCAACCCGATGTCGGGTTCATTCCCGTACCGCAAGGTAGGAGACCTTGATATCACGTACGCACCAAACAGCGAATTAAATGATCCGGCCAACCGGCATCTCAGCCCGGAACAAAAAGACGCGCTAACTTTTGCCATGCGATATGGTTTTTTGCCAAGGTCGTCCTATGCATATCTCGATGAGATAAGCAGTAACGTGTACGGAATTGATCTACAAACCGGCGGCCTCAAAATTGGAAATGGCGGTGTCGCCCTTGGTGGTGGGATGTATTTGTGCGCGACTGGCATTGGTTGTGTTCTTGGGGGGCCTGTAGCAGCTATGGGCGCGGTTTCGATGTTTTCCGGTGGCAACCAACTCTTTAACGCAGGCGACTCCATCCCGCTCGTTGCAAAAAATACCGTAGATTCGTTGGTTGCTGCTGGTAATCCAACAGCACAAATACCAGAAAGCGATAGTATTGTACTCCTCACGCAGAAACAGGCCGACTATTACAGTGAAGTTTTTGGGACCGCTATAACGCTAGGATTTGCGCTTACAGGCTTTAAATCATTGTCTCGACCCACTTCAGCCGTCTCAGCGGCCGATCTATCCGTCTTTGATCCGACAATGACATACCAGTCGTTGCGGGGTTGGTCAGTGACTGTGAACGGGGAGGTGCTGACCCCGATCACCACATCGGCCGGTTCTTCCACCGGTTGGTCAGTGACTGTGAACGGGGGGGCGCTGACCCCAGGCGAGTTCAATCCGGTCCTGCTCTCACAAATGGTGGGTGAGGATGCAGCCGCCATAGGATCAGTGAGCGGAAGATTCCAAGGGCAGTTCGGTTCCAGCGCAGGAAACACTTATACTGCGGATATTCGGCCGACCGCTGCTAAGCTGCCGCCGAATCCATTTGATGACATTGGAAGTCCACCTAACCAGTCGGCTGCTGCTAGACTACGAAATCCGTTTTTGGTGGGCGACGAAAATCCCACAATCAACGCTAGCGATTTGACGGGAGGGGAGCTGACTGTTACTCAGTCAACAGCTACTAAGCTTCCTCCGAGTCCGTTTCTAAAAGGTGAAGATCCTCCACGGACACAGCCGCCTCAGAGCCCGGGTTGGAGATTTTTTGAAACAGCACCACAGCCTGAAAATTTGACGATTCAAAATTTAAGTGAAAATGTCAATCCAGATATAAATCCGAATATTATAAGGCCGGTAACCGACCGGTTTTTAAATAGATATGGAACGCCCGGGGAGGGCTCCGTGGTCGTCATTGAGGTAAGAGATGCGGACGGTGTGGTTCGAGGGCGCGCTGTTGCATTAAACGCAAAGACCTATAGCGGAAACGCTCCGAACGAAATCATGGTTAATGGTAAAGAATATAAAGTTATTCGAGCGGATAGCGGAAGCGTTCCGAGTTATCCAATTCCAAATCTTGCTGAGACCGAAATTTATGGTAACTCCAATCATGCGGATATGAAGGTGTTCAGCTGGTTGCGCGATAATTTTAGTGGGAGAAAAGTTATTGTTGAAATGGCTGTTCAGAATTCATCACAATCGTATCAGGGTATGTGTCCTGGTTGCGGTCAAGCAGCGAGATGGTTGGCCGTGAATGAGGAAAACTTTACTATTCATATCTTTCAAGATTCAATTGGGACTACTAAATGATGGTGAACTTTATTGAAGAAATTGCGCAAGGCGCATCCTATGACGTCGCGCAAGTCGAGGGATATTCAGAGGGTGATTTAGTGAAAATCGAACGGCTTTATGATATCCGGCTGACGGGGCAGTTTCGTCAGTTCATGACGGAAATGGGTAGATCATCCGGAGGATTGATCGGCGATGATCCTATCATTTTATATAGATCGACATGGTCTGCTCGTGGTCATATAAGAAGGCAAATTTGGCTTGAAGAGTTGGTGAAGGACTTTTATTTTAAAAATTCTCCCGTTTCGGAAGGAGTGCCTTGGCCGGCAGATGGGTTGTTTGTATTCTCCATAGAAAACGAATCGCTTTTTCTTTTTGTGGCCACGAAATCGAACAATCCTGATCAAGTTTATCTCTATAATGAAAATGGAGAGACTCTAACTAATACTAAAATAGATTTTTTGGAGTATATGAAGAGGGTGGTTCGGGTGTACGGAAATGGTCGGACCGGTGTAATTTGTCGTGGCGAACTCTTGATTGTCTGATCTTGAGCATGGTAATTAAATGGACTCGCCCAAGCCGATGCGTCCAAGCGCTGCGGTGACCTCCTCAAGGTTTCAGCCAGCCCGGTAGGATGAGTTGACCAAAGTGAAACCCATCATCTCCATTGGCAAGAGGCGTTGTGCTTCAAGAATGGCAGGGTTTTGCAGGCTCAACCCGTCCTGCCATACGGCGGGAAATTTGCGGCGTTTGCCTGCATCGCCGCCGCAGGAATTGTCGGCAGCCTGAATAATGGAGGGCAACCATGCCCAGCGGAATCCGCGTTCTTCTCCTCCTTGGCACGATCACGATGGCGGCGCATTCGACGGCTTGCCGGGCGGAAGACGCCCCGGCCTTGCCCGCATCGGAAAATAATGCCCAAGGCGTCGTCAACTGGACCCCACCCACAAAGCGCGCCTTGGTTGAACGCGCCCTGTCCGATGGCATGACGGACCCGGCCAGGATGGTCGAGTGGGCCAGGAATTACAACGTGACCCTGACCGTGGCGGAGGTGCTCCGCATCAAAGAATGTCTAGCACACCCCGCCGAACCGTGCGCCGACACGCCCGCATCGGATCAAACCCGGTGAAAGCATGGTCAACGCGGGAAAAAACGGGATCAGATACCAATCTTATCCCGCTATGCTCGCAAATCATGATGGATTGGCTACGCCTGTTTGGCATGAGTTTCATAACGCGCCATAGAGGAAAGCGCAGGCAGCTATCGTTTTGGTGATGTCTGGGTTATTTTGGTTTTTCTTCGTGTATGACGAATCCGATAGGCTGTTTCCGGGTGGTCTCTGGCGGTTCCATCAATTGCCGGATCGCGTTGAAGACTTCTCTCAACTGCGTGTGGGTATGGTGCGCAAAGGCATCGTGGCGCAACGCCAACGCCTCGGTCTTTCGCTCCAGTTCTTCGAGCTTTTGCGCCAGATCGCGATGGGAGGCCAGTACCTCGCGCAGCTTCACAAAAGCGCGCACCACATAGACCGACACCTCGGTAGCACGCGGGCTGTTCAAGACCATGGCCGCCATGATCGCGCCGTGCTCGGTAAACACAAAAGGCAGGTAGCGCCTTCCCCCGCGTCCGGCGGGCTTGTCGTTTGAGGTCGCAAAATGCGACCTCAACGCAGCAAACTCTTCTTCTGTGAGTTGGAACATGAAATCGGGCGGAAAGCGATTCTGGTTGCGCTTGACCTGTTCATTGAAACGCTTGGTCGGCACGCCGTAGAGCGCGGCGAGATCGGCGTCCAGCAGCACTTTCTGATCGCGCAACAGCATGATGCGTTGCGTGATGGCCTCCAGCGGTAGCAGATCGGTACTCATTCGTGTCCCCGCTTTTGCTGCAATGGGCTGCATGCCGTTCCTGACCGCAGAGCCGCATGCGCTCTGCGCAAGATGGACTGCAGGGCCTGATGTTCGAGGCCCAAGCCTTTGAGCAGGCCGCACGCCTTGTGCGCCTCGGCCGGTCGTTGCGGAAATTTCATTGCGATCCGCGCATCCAGTCAAGCGAGGCGGTCACTTTAAGCTCCTGTTGCGTGGATGATGCCAAGAAATGGCGTATATGTTACTATAAAAACAATAGTTTGGTTCGGTAGCGCGGTAGGATGGGTAGAACGGAGTGATTCCATTTCGCGTTTCAATGACGAACCGTTCGGACTGAGCTTGTCGAAGTCCTGCGCAGGCCTTCGACCCTTCGGCAAGCTCAGGATCAGGCTGAACGGCGATGAGCATTTTTGATTCAAATCCGTACAAACTGGATTGCTTCGCTACGCTCGCAATGACGAACCTACCACGTCATTGCGAGGAGCCAAGCGACGAAGCAACCCATGAAGGTACGCATCCAAAGTAAAATCGCTCTAACGCGAATTGGAATGAAACCCATCATCTTCATTTTCACGAAGCGTGTGCTTCAAAAAATGAAGGGTTTCGCAAGCTCTACCCATCCTGCCGGGCCGGCGGGAAGCGCTCTGAGCCTGATTGAGTGCTTTGGTCGGCATACCGTAGAGCGCAGCCAGATCGGCGTCGATCATGAGCTTGAGGCCGCGCAGCACTTGACCACGCGCCACGACGCGCGCAGCAAGACGGCCCGGCCCGGTGCCCAGCCGGCGAGTTGGGACCC
>Ga0123357_10000182_pt1 | contig 57957 bp, 47 predicted proteins | sample TergutEmb28metaG_FD_89873 | JGI IMG/M metagenome (GOLD analysis project Ga0123357, IMG submission 89873) | Embiratermes neotenicus P4 segment gut microbial communities from Petit-Saut dam, French Guiana - Emb289 P4 | ecosystem: Host-associated > Arthropoda: Insects > Digestive system > Gut ...
ACTGCATTCAACGCTGGCTTACCTCAGCCCCATCCAATTCGAGCAAAACTGGATGGCCAATCAACCAAGTAAAACCTGTCCATGAGTTCAGCTATGGGATACGGATTTCAGGGGCAAGCTCAGGGCGGGTTTCAAACCCGCCCCTACGCCGCCCGTACAGGAATCCCCAACCTTCAAGGTTGGGGTGACTCAATTCGTGCGCCTGGGCTTACTCGCGCACCGGCTTTTTTCCGAGTTTGCGTTGGAGGGTGCGACGGTGCATCTTGAGAGCGCGGGCGGTGGCGGAGATGTTTCCGTCATGTTTGGCGAGGATGCGCTGGATGTGCTCCCATTCGAGGCGTCCGACCGGGAGTGGGGTTTCGGGCGGGGGAGGGGCGGCGTCTTCGCTGGCGCTGGAGAAGGCTGCGACGACGGCGTCGGCGTCGCAGGGTTTGGCGATGTAGTTGGCTGCGCCGAGTTTGATCGCTGCGACGGCGGTGGCGATGCTGGCGTAGCCGGTGAGCATGACGATGCGGGTTTCGGGGCTGAGGGCGTGCAGGGATTCGATCAGCGTGAGGCCGGAGGTTTCGCCGAGCTTGAGGTCGACGACAGCGAATTGCGGGGCTTCGGCGCGGGCGCATTCGAGAGCCTCGCCTGCGGCGCCCGCAGCGATGACGCGGTAGCCGCGCCGTTCGAGCGCGCGGGCGAGGACGCAACGGAATACTTCATCGTCATCGACGAGCAAAAGGAGCGGCAGCGGGGTGTGATCCTGGCCGGAGCCTTCGTCTTCGAGCGGTTCAGGAGATTCCATTTTCTTCTTTCAGGCGTGCCAGGGGCAGGGTGACGCGGGTGCGGGCGCCGTGCCCGATTCCGGAAGGGCCGGCGGCGCGATCGAAGATTTCGACGGTTCCGCCCAGGTGTTCGACGGTGGCGTTGGTCAGGAAGAATCCGATGCCCAGCCCCAGGCCCCCCAATCTTCCCGATCCAGGGTTTTCCGCAGTTCCCGTCCATTCGCCGCGATCCATCGGGGCGCGTCCGAGTCTGGCGGCGGTTTCGGGGGCGATGCCGGGGCCGTTATCGAGAATGTCGATGACGACCCGAATGGCGTCGTGATGGACATTGAATTCCAGGGGGTGTTCGGAATGGTGGGCGAGGGGATCGAGGGGATCGAGGGCGCCCTTGCCGATCTTGTTGGCGTTGGCGGCGTTGTCGAGCAGGTTGAGGAGCGCCTGGCCGAACATGCGTCCGGGGGAGACTTCCGGAATCGCTGTGCCGGGCGCGGAATCGAAACGGGAGCGGACGGCAACGCCGGGACGGATCAGCCGCCAGTCTTCGAGCAGTTCTTCGAGATAGGCATCGAGCGGCAGCGTCCGCGCGTCGCGCGCATGGGGTTGGCCCGCCGCAGCAAGGGTGGAGGAGAGGATTTCCTTGCAGACGGCGACCTGTGTCTGCATCAGGACGAGTTCTTCGCACAGTGCGGTGTCGCCGGGGTATTCCAGTTCGAGTTCGCGCAATGCGACGGCAAGGGTGGAGAGCGGGGTGCCCAGTTTGTGGGCAGCGCCAGCGGCAAGGGTGCCGAGGGCGAGGATTTGCTCGTTGCGCAGCGTGGCTTCGCGCGCGGCGGCCAGTTCGTGCTCGCGTTCGCGCAGGGTGGCGGCCATGCGGGTGAGAAAGGTGACGATCAGGGCGGCGCTGCAGATGAAGTTGAGCCACATGCCAAGAAGGTGCAGGGAAAAACCGACGAGGTGTTCGCTGTGTCCGGAGGCGATTCCGGAGGCGCGGGCGAGGATTTCGTCGAGCCAGGACATGTCGGTCTGCGGCGGCGGCAGCGGCAGGTTCCAGAAAAGGAGGGCGGTATAGGCCGCAGCGCAGAATACGGCAAGCGCCCAGGCGTGGAGCGCCGGCAGCGCGGCGGCAGCAAGGGTGAGCGGGATGAGGAGCAGCGATACGAAGGGATTGGCCGATCCGCCGGTGTGAAAGAGGAGAACGGTCAGGATCAGGGTGTCAAAAAGGAGATGGAGGAGGATTTCTCCATCGGTGATCGGCCATTGCTGCGTGGCACGCCAGCGGGTGAGGAGATTGCCGGTCGCGAGCAGGAACATCGCTCCCAGGAGCGGCGTGAGGTCGAGGGGAATGCGCAGCCAGCCGAGCGCGAGAAGCAGCACGGCCCCTTGGGTCAGCAGCTCGACGCGACGCAGGACGACCAGGCGGGAAAGCAGGACAGGCGGGGCGATGGCGCTCATCGTGGATCTGCTGCCTCCGGAGAGGCTTTTGCTGCCCGTTCGCCCCGCATCACGGCAGCATTTGTTCCTGCGCGTAGAGTTCGGCGAGTTCTTCGCGCCGGCGGATGAGGTGGACGTGGGCGCCATCGACCATGATTTCGGGGGCGCGCGGACGGGTGTTGTAGTTTGAGCTCATCGCCATGCCGTAAGCGCCGGCGGAACGAATTGCGAGCAGGTCGCCTGTCTGTAGTGCGAGCGGGCGTTCGTGGCCGAGAAAATCCCCGCTTTCGCAGATGGGGCCGACGATTTCCCAGTTCCGCGTTTCTTCCTGGCGCGGCGCGACGGGAACGATGTCGTGCCAAGCGTCATACAGCGCAGGGCGGGCGAGATCGTTCATCGCAGCATCGACGACGGCGAAATTCTTGTGTTCGCCGGGTTTCAGGATTTCGATTTTCGTCAGCAGCAGGCCGGCATTGCCGACAAGGCGGCGTCCCGGTTCGAGAATCAGTTTTTGCCCCCGGCCGCGCAGCCGGTCCAGGATCGGTTGCAGATAACTGGCGACCGTGGGCGCGGGCTCGTCTTCGCGGTAACAGATCCCCAGACCGCCGCCCAGGTCGATGTGGGAGAGGAGAATGCCGTCGGCAGCGAGACGATCCGCAAGCAGGAGTATCTTGTCCAGCGCCTCGAAGAACGGGGAGGGATCAAGGATCTGCGAGCCGATATGGCAATCGATCCCCTTGATTTCGATCCCCGCCAGATGCGCGGCACGGCGGTACAGGATTTCTGCCTCCTTTACCGGAACGCCGAATTTGTTTTCCTTCAGTCCGGTCGAGATGTAGGGGTGCGTGCCGGCATCGACATCCGGATTGACGCGCAGGCTTACCGGCGCTCTCTTGCCCAGTCGCTGCGCAATATTGTTGATCCGATCGAGTTCTTCCGCCGATTCGATGTTGAAGCAGAGAATGCCGGCTTCGAGGGCGGCTTCGATTTCGTCTGCGCGTTTGCCTGCGCCGGAAAAGACGATTTTGCGCGGATCGGCGCGGGCAGCGAGCGCGCGCGCCAGTTCGCCGCCGGAGACGATGTCGAAGCCTGCGCCCATCCGGGAAAAAAGATTGAGAATGGCGAGGTTGGAATTGGCCTTGATCGCGTAGCAGATGAGTGTTTCGACACCGGAAGCGGAGTCGGCGAGGGTTTGCCGGAATTCGTCAAGGGCAGCGGTCAGCGCGGCTTTCGAGTAGATATAGCAGGGGGTGCCAAAGCGTTCTGCAATGTCCGCAAGCGGAACCTTTTCCGCGTGCAATTGATTGTTGCGGTATGAAAAATGGGAGAGCATGATGATGTTTTACGGGTTCTTGTCAGGTTCGTGATAGTCTGCGGCGGCGCTGCCGGGCGCGTCAGGATTGGCGGGATTGCTGTTTTCGGGAGCGGGTGCGGCCGGAACGGCCTTCGCCGCCGGGGCGTTCGTCTGCGGCGGCGGCAGTTTGAGCGATCCCTTGACTCCGCAGGCGGCAAGCGTGAATGGCACGCTACAGAGGATAAGGATGAGGGCCGGAAGGAAGGAAAAGCGGCGCATCGGTCGATGAAGCGAATGGATAAGCCGGGAACCGCAGCTTTGAGCGGACAGGCTTCAAAAATGTTTCAGGGTAGCACACAGGATGAATGAACAGGAATTTGACGCGATGGCGCAAGCCGCGATGGCAGGAATCGAATCGGCGCTGGAAATTTCCTCTGCCGATCTGGATTTTGACTGGGTTGCGCCCGGCGTGCTGGAAATCGAAACCGGCGCTGGCGTCCGGGTTGTGCTCAATCGCAACGACGCAACACGGGAAATCTGGATGGCTGCCCCTGCCGGAGGTTTTCACTTCCGCCATGACGGAACGGCCTGGCGCGACACGCGCGACGGAGGGGATTTGCTGGAAAAACTCGAATTTTTGCTGAGCGCATACTGCGGCACGAAAGTCGTTCTGGAATAGCGGGGACGGCAAAGCGGCGGACGACTGCCATCATCCCCTGCAGAAATGCGTCAATAACGTGGCTGCATGTTCTGCGGGGTGTCCCGGCCCGTGTCCGTTTCCGGATCTTCGTCATCCCGCAGCGGATGGTGCGGGTCTGGCGGCAGGGTCGCCGGGATGTTTTCCTTGTAGAACAATTCGCGCTGTGGGCCCTTGCCCTGTTCACCGTAGGCATCGACGGCCACCAGTCCTTCCGGCTGTTTCAGGAAAGTCTGCGGCACTCCCTTGAGGGCAGTCAGCATATAGTTGATCCAGATCGGCAGCGCTGCCGTGCCGCCGGTTTCGTTGCGACCGAGATTCTGCGGCTGGTCGTAGCCGATCCAGGCGCATCCGACCTGGGTCTGCTGGTAGCCGCAAAACCAGGCATCGACGTGCTCGTTGGTGGTGCCGGTCTTGCCCGCCAGATCCTGGCGCTTGAGCGTCGAGGAAGCGCGCCCGGCGGTGCCGTATATGGTGACATCGCGCAACATGCTGTCCATCAGGAAGGCGTTGCGCGGGTCGATCACGCGCAATTCTTCAAGCCCCGGCGGTGTCGGTTGCGCGCGCGCCAGCACATTTTTCTGGCTGTCCTGGATTTCCTGCACGATGTAGGGCTGGATGCGGTAGCCGCCATTGGCGAAAACGGAATAGGCGCTGACCATCTGCCAGGGCGTGACCGAGCCTGCGCCCAGGGCCATGGTCAGGTAGGGGGGGTGCTTGTCGGGATCGAATCCGAAACGGGTGACGTAGTCCTGCGCATAGTAGGTGCCGATTGCCTGCAGGATGCGTATCGATACCATGTTTTTTGAACGCGCCAGCGCCGTGCGCATACGCATCGGCCCGTCGTATTTACCGTCGTAGTTCTTGGGCTGCCAGGTCTGGCTTCCGGTAACGGCCGATGAGATGACGATGGGTTCGTCCTCGATGATCGAGGCAGGCGTAAAGCCCTTTTCGAGCGAGGCGGAGTAAATGAAAGGCTTGAAGCTCGATCCCGGTTGCCGCCAGGCCTGGGTGACGTGGTTGAATTTGTTGCGGGCGAAATCAAAGCCGCCGACCAGCGCATGAACCGCACCACTATAAGGGTCAAGTGATACGAACGCCGATTCTGCCGTCGGCATCTGCGAAATTTTCCAGAAGCTTGTTTCCTGGCCCTTTTTGTTTTTTTCCGTGTCCTTCTGTATACGGATGATCGCGCCGGGACGAAGACGCTTGTCCGCAGGCGCCTTGGCATCGAGCATCCTGGCAGCGAATTTCAGTCCCTCTCCGGTAATTTTCAGGAATTCGTCGCGTTTGTAGGCGCGAACTTCGTCCGGCGCAACAGAAAGCACGATGGCGGGGTAGAGATCGTCATTGGTGTTGGAATTTTGCAACAGCTCATCCAGCGCCTCCTTCCGGGTCGTGTCTACTCCCTGGAGGCTGAGATAGGCTTCAGCGCCGCGATAGCCGTGGCGTTGATCGTAATTGAACATGTTGCGCCGCATGCTTTGGTAGGCGGCTTCCTGCTCGGCCAGCGTAATGGTCGTGTAAACCCGCAGGCCGTGTGTGTAGGCGCTATCGGAAAAACGCTCGAACGCGATCTGGCGAGCCATCTCGGCAACGTATTCCGCATGGGGCGCCAGGCCGCTGATGTCTCGCTTGACGATGATCGGCTCCTGTAGTGCGGCCTGATATTGATCATCGCTCAACCACCCAACAAGGTGCATTCGCAGCAGTACGTATTTCTGCCGCTTTCTTGCTTCCTCAGGGTTGGCAACCGGATTGTTGGTCGAAGGCGATTTTGCCAGCCCGGCCAACATCGCGGCTTCCGCCGGGCTGAGCTCTTTCAGGGATTTGCCGAAATAAATCTGCGCCGCAGCGGCAAAGCCGTAGGCACGCTGCCCGAGGAATATCTGATTGATGTAAAGCTCGAGAATCTGATCCTTGGTCAGGGTGCGTTCGATCTCGAAGGAAAGCAGCGCTTCGTAAAATTTCCGCGAATAGTTTTTGTCGCGCGTGAGGAAAAAATTGCGGGCGACCTGCATCGTGATCGTCGAGGCTCCCTGGCGTTTTCCCCCACTGACGAGATTATTGTATGCGGCACGCAACACTCCGATCGTATCAACGCCGCCGTGCTGATAGAAACGGTCGTCTTCCGCAGCGAGAATTGCCCGCTTCAGAATCTCGGGAACCTCGTTAAAGCGCACCACGGCACGCCGCTCCTCGCCGAATTCCCCGATCAGATGGCCATCGGCCGTATAGACGCGCAACGGAATCTTGGGCCGGTAATCGGTAACCGCATCCAGCGAGGGAAGGTTGGGGTAGGCGGAAATGACGGCGATGGCGGCAAGCGACAAGCCTATGATGGCAAGGCCGACAATGAGCAGAATCGGGTACAAAACCCATCGCAATGCGGGATGAGACAGCAAAAGAGGCTACCTGGCAGTGATGAAATTGCTACGGATTATAAGCCGGGGAGAATTTAGGATGGAAAAATTAGTTTACATGTCGTATGGTTGTTGCTAGCATTTAAGGTGAATTGTTCTGTAGTGGTGCTAACTACAGGTAATAGAAAAGATTTTTTGGTTCGTAGGGAGATTCGCTTTGTTCGACTTTCCGTTATTTAGCTCAAGGACGCCTCCGCTGCTGGGGTTGGACATCAGTTCCACTTCGGTGAAATTGGTTGAACTCTCGGCCAATGGGAAGGATGGCTACCGTGTCGAGCGCTACATCATCGACGTGCTGCCCCAGGATGCCGTTTCCGAGGGAAATATCGTCGATCTGGATGCCGTTGCCGAAGTTGTCAAACGGGCGTGGAAGCGTCTGGGAACCTCGACGCGCAATGTCGCAATGGCATTGCCGGCATCGGCGGTAATCACAAAGAAGATCATCGTGCCCGAGGGCCAGCGCGAAGATGAACTGGAGGCTCTCGTCGAAGCCGAGGCCAGCCAGTACATCCCGTTCCCGCTGGAGGAGGTCAATCTGGACTTCCAGGTGCTTGGCCCCGCTGCTGCTTCCCCGGATGAGATCGAAGTGCTGATTGCGGCCTCGCGCAAGGAAAAGGTCGAGGACCGGATCGCGGTGGCGGAGACGGCGGGCCTGAAAGTTCTTGTGATGGACGTCGAGTCCTTTGCCGCTTTTTCCTCCTTCCAGTTCGTCCAGAAGCAGTTGCCTGGCGAAGGAAAGGGGAGAATCATTGCGCTGGTCGATCTCGGAGGGCATGCGATCAATGTGACCGTGTTCAAGGACGGGCAGCAGATCTATGCGAGGGAACAGGCGTTTGGCGGAAATCAGCTTACGCAGGACATCGCCCGGCACTACGGAATGAACTTTGCCGAGGCGGAAAGCGCCAAGCGCGCCGATAACCTGCCGGATACCTATGAAGCGGAACTTCTGCGCCCCTTTATCGAGAGCACGGCCCTCGAAGTCGCGCGGGCCTTGCAGTTCTTCTTTACGTCAACGCAATTCAACGAGGTCCATCAGATTGTGCTCTCCGGGGGGTGTGCGCAAATTTCCGATGTGGACGAGATCGTTGCCACGCGCACCCAAGTAGACACAATCATCGCCAATCCGTTTGCCGACATGCTCCTTTCGGATCGTGTTCGCGCCCAGCAGCTTTTGGCCGATGCGCCTTCGCTGCTCGTGGCGTGCGGGCTGGCACTGCGGAGGTTCGACGAATGACGCGCATAGGAATCAACTTACTGCCGCACCGCGAGGAAAAGCGCAAGTTAAGGCGCGGGCAGTTTTACGTAGTCGTGGTCGCGGTTGCTGCGGTGGCCTTTCTCATTGTTTTTGTCGGTTCCCAGGTATTCAATCACTGGATCGATTATCAACAGGCGCAGAATACTTATCTGAAGGCGCAGAACGACAAGCTCGACAAGGATATCGAACAGATCAAGGAGCTCAAGGAACAGGTTCTGGCCCTGACGGAACGGGCGAAGATTATCGAATCCTTGCAGAAAGACCGGGCCGAATCAGTCCTGCTTCTCGCAGAACTGGTAAAGCAGGTGCCGGATGGTGTCTATCTCAAGGAGATAAAACAGGTCGGAAATACAGTAAATCTGTTTGGATATGCCCAATCCAACCCGCGGGTTTCGGTGCTGATGGAAAATCTGAGGCCATTTGCGGGCTCGGCTCCGGTTTTGATTGAAACCAAGGTAGTCTCCCTGAACCGGAAAACCTTGCTGGAATTCAGTATGTATTTCACCATGGAGCAATCTGCTACCAAAGGCGAAGGAGCAGATGCCAAGAAGCCGGCGGGCAAGAATCAGCCGAAGGGAGGAGGCAAGGCATGAAAATCCAGGCTCCGCAATTATTCAAGGCTTCCGATCTTCAGAATCTCAGCAAGGATGTCGGAACGTGGCCATTGTTGCCTCGTATCCTTGCCTTTATTGCCACTTTCATTGTGGTGCTTCTTCTCGGATATTATTTTTCCTGGTCGGATTTGCAGGTCAGACTGGATAGCGAAAAGGAAAAGACCGAGCAGTTGAAAAAGGACTATCTGGACAAGAAAAGACAGGCAGTCAATCTGGATCTTTATACGGCACAACTGGAAGAGTCGGATCGTTTGCTGACGATATTGCTCAAACAACTTCCCAGCGAGACGGAAGTGGCGGAGTTGCTGGTTTCGATTCCGCAGGCAGGGATCGGACATGGGCTGAACCTTCTGCTATTCAGGCCGGGCCCCGACGTTCCGAAGGATTTCTATGCTGAAAAACCGATCTCGATTCAGGTGACGGGCCAATATCATGACTTTGGCGCCTTTGCCGCCGATATTGCAGCGCTCTCCCGGATTGTGACCTTGAACGACATCAACATCAAGGTTAATAGCGGCAAGGAGGGCGGTCTGGTAATGAATACGGTGGCCAAGACATTCCGCTATCTGAAGGAAGATGAGATTGCAATCCAAAACAAGGCTAAAAAAGGTAATCAGAAATGAAAAAGAGCTTTTTCTGCATATTTCTTTTATCCTTGCCGCTCATGGGATGTACCGATTCCGGGCATGAAGACCTGGAGCAGTGGATGAATGACAGCACCAAGGATATCAAGGGGAAAGTGGAACCACTGCCGGAGATCAAGCCTTATAACCCGGTCGTATATTCGGTTTCTGCTGCCATGGATCCTTTTCAACCGACCAAGATCAGGCCGGAAACCAGTGGGGCAGGGAGACCCGATCAAAACCGTGTGCCACAGCCGCTGGAGTCTTTCTCCCTGGAAACCCTGAAATATATTGGATTCATGAAGAAAGACGGTATACCTGTCGCTATTGTGCAGGCAGGCGAAACATTACACCAAGTCTTCAAGGATAATTATATGGGTCAGAATTACGGTCAGATTACCGATATCACCGAGAAGGAAATCATGCTTCGTGAATCGGTCGAGGATGCGGAAGGAACGTGGACTACCCGGAGTGTTTCGCTCTATCTTCAGGACAAAAATTGAGGGAGATTTTGGAAATGAGTAAATCGATACGTCAATACTGCCCGTTGAACTTGGCGCGGGGCACGAATGCTTTCGTCAAGGTCTTTCTCTGGCTTCTGCTGTCCGCGTTTGCCGGTGCAGCGGCGTGGGCGCAGGCTCCGGCTGGGGAAAAGGGGGGGGCTCCCGATCCGGCGAATGCCGTTCAGTCGATCAACGCCGCGCAAAAAGGGGGGATCGTTGCGTTGCGTGTGAATATGCGCGCGCCTTTGGCGCAAGCGCCGGTCGGCTTCAGCGTCACCAATCCGGATCGGATTGCACTGGATTTTCCCGGCGTTGAGAATGCGCTGGGAAAAAATAATGTGGTCTTGAATGAAGGCGCGATTCGCAGCGTAAACTTGGTCGATGCTGGAGGGCGTTTGCGCATGGTGCTCAATCTGGATCGTGCTGCGACCTTTCAGACGCAAATCGAAGGGAATGATCTCTTTGTCACGGTTACCCCGGTTGCTGCCGCAGACAAGACAGGGGGGGTGACGCATTTTGCACCACGGCCAACGACAACGGATGCCCAGACCATCCGTGATATCAGTTTCCGTCGTGGACAGGATGGAGAAGGCAGAATCGTCGTCGACCTTGGCGATGCCAATACCGGAATCGATATCCAGCATCGGGGAGAAGCGCTGGTCGTCGAATTTCTCAAAACCTCGCTGCCGGACAACCTGAAACAGCGAGTCGAAGTCGATGACTTTGCCACGCCGGTTTCGCATTATGTTGCTACGCAGCAGGGGCAGAACGCCCGCCTGGCGATCACTCCGAAAGGATTGTGGGAACATACGGCCTATCAGTCGGACAACCAGTTCGTTATCGAGATCAAGAAAATCATCGAGGATCCGAATAAGCTGGTTCAGGGAACCCGGGGGACTTATCAGGGCGAAAAACTTTCCCTCAATTTCCAGAATGTGGATGTTCGCCGCCTGTTGCAGGTCATCGGCGAATTCACGAACATGAATATGGTGGTCAGCGATTCGGTTTCGGGCTCGATCACGCTTATCCTGAAAGATGTTCCCTGGGATCAGGCGCTTGACATCATTCTCAAGCAAAAGGGGCTCGATATGCGCAAGAACGGAAATGTCATTTCCGTGGCCCCGCGCGATGAGCTGATTGCCCAGGAAAAACTACAGCTCGAAGCCTTGCGGCAGATTGATGATCTGGAAACACTGCGTACCGAAAGCTTCCAGTTGAATTATCAGAAGGCGGCTGCGGTGCGCAGTCTGTTGCTCGGAGTTGCGCAGGCGGGCGCTGGTGGAGGAGGGGTTACTACGGGAGCTGGGTCGCAGAGGATGCTGTCCAAGAGAGGCAGCGCCGTTGTGGATGTGCGAACCAATATGCTGTTCGTCCAGGACGTTCCTTCGCGGCTCGAGGAAGTGCGGCGGCTCTTGAACAAGATCGACATTCCGGTGCGGCAGGTGATGATCGAGGCGCGTATTGTCGAGGCGGATGATAATTTCAGCCGGAACCTCGGCGTCCGTCTCGGTATTGTCGACCTCAGGGGCGCCTCAGGCGATCGCTCAATCGCTGGCAATGACGGGGCGCGTTACACGGTGGGTGGCGCGCTTGCGACCAACGCATACTTGACCGGGCAATCCGGAGCGCAGCCGGATTTCTCCCAATCGCTGGGAGTCAACCTGCCGGCCGCCGCCGTCGGAGGCGCGCAACCGGGGGCGCTTTCCTTTACCCTGTTCAATGCCGCCAAGACTGTTTTCGTCAACACGGAGCTTTCGGCGCTGGAAGCGGATGGCCGAGGTAAGGTGATTTCCAGTCCGCGTGTGATTACAGCAGACCAGAAGGATGCCACGATCGAGCAGGGTGTCGAGATTCCCTATCAGGAAGCGAGTACCGCTGGCAACACTTCGGTCAGTTTCCGCAAGGCAGTTCTTTCATTGCAAGTCACGCCGCACATCACGCCGGACGGCAAGGTGATCATGGCCTTGAAGGTGAACAAGGACACCCCGAATACTCAGCTCTTCACCGGGGCGGGAGTCGCGATCGACACCAAGCGCGTCGAAACCGAAGTTCTGGTCGAGAACGGCGGAACCGTGGTGATCGGCGGCATCTATACCCAGGAATTGCGCGAAACGACGAACAAGATCCCGTTGCTCGGCGATGTACCCTATCTGGGATGGCTGTTCAAGCAAAACAGCAAGATCGACAACAAGACGGAATTGCTGGTCTTTATTACGCCCCGGATTGTGGGCGAGGGTTTGTCCTTGCGCTGATCGGCGTCGGACCCGGATAAATGATGGAGGATGTAAAAATGATCAGGAAATGGAAACTTCTGCTGTGCACTCTGGTTTTCGCGTTTTGTAGCGCGATAGCTCATGCGCAAATGGCGGCCTTCAACGATACGACGAATGTGCTGACCCTGAACCTTCTGAAGTTCGAAAACGCCTATTACACCGGTACAAAGGTGTATTTGTCGCCCAGCGGCAGCTGGACGCTGCAAACGCTGGGGGCTCCGACGAGCGCAGCAAGAAATTCGGAACCTGCGGTCTACAACAGCGCCGATTCGACCGTGCGCTTTCCGCATGTGCTCGTTGCCGGCAGCCTGTTCGACAATCTCGTCCTGAGCTTGCCGCTGGATGGGCGCCCCTGGTCGCTCATGGATGCCGGGATGGTTGCGATGACGATGTCCTATGGGATCACTTATCCCCTCACGTCTACAGTGAGCAACGACCAGTGGAATCAATCGCTTCTCCGGCTGGACAATGGGCAGACTTGGCATGTTGAAACCGGGCCGTGTTTTCCGGCCAGCGCGCAGGCTGCGCTCGATGAATCCTCGAGTGTGCAGATTTACCCTTTTAAAGACGCGGGCAAATTCAATATGGATGTGAGCTTCGATGCCGATTTTGCGACGTGCACGGTATCCCCGGTTTCCGGAATATTTCCGGTAAATCCAGCGGGTCCGGATTTGAAGGTTTCTCCCACGGCCATTACTGGAATGGCCGCAGAAACGCGAGATCTTTATATCAGCGGGGGAACCCCGCCGTATTTCGCGGTTATCGACAACCCGAGCATCGCTGCCTACAGTTTTCAGCCCTACTCTCTTGGAGAACCTGGCCAGACCTTGCGCGTTTATCTGAAGGCCTCGGGCACTGCAAACCTGTCGGTATACGACGCTATCGCGTCTGGCTCCAGCCCGATCCTGGTGCCGATCAGCGTCGATGACAACCCGGCGTTCTCTGCGCCGGCTTTTTCGGTGATTCCTAATACGGTCACTTTCCAGAATATACCCGCCTCCTATCAATTCTCGATCATGCTGAGCGGAGGGGTTCCTCCTTACAAGATGCTTTTCAATCCGATGCCATTGAATTTTGCAATAGAGGATTTCGACGGAAGCCGCTCGCCGACAAAAGTCAACGTCTATCTTTTCCAATCGGTAGGAGGAGGATCGGCGGGGCAGGTCCAAGGATATCTTGTCTTCATGGATTCGATCGGGCAGACGGCGGCAGTAAATATTACGGCCCAATTCGGCGGCCAGGGTATTTTCAACTAAGACATCCGAAATTTCCGATGAAAAAAGGCGCTCAAGGGCGCCTTTTTTCGTAGGCTCTTCAACACATCTTCAGTCCGTGGCAAGCTGATGGCACAATCCGGGTCATGACGAAATTCTCCAATATCTATCTCGTGGGCCTGATGGGGGCCGGGAAGACGACAGTCGGGCGGCGGTTGGCGCGCAGGCTGGGATGGGCGTTTTACGATTCCGACCACGAAATCGAGGCGCGGACGGGAACCCGGATTCCGGTTATTTTCGATATCGAGGGCGAAGCTGGGTTCCGCTTGCGCGAGGCGCGGATGATCGAGGAATTGACGCAACTGAGCGGTATCGTATTATCGACCGGCGGCGGCGTGATTTTGAATGCGGAAAACCGTCTCCGCCTGAAGGAAAACGGGCTTGTCGTCTATCTCGACACCCCGCCGGAGCTTTTATGGGAGCGCACGCGCCTGGATCGCAACCGCCCCCTGCTGCAAACGCCCGATCCGCTCGGACGGCTGCGGGCGCTTTATGAGGAGCGTCACCCGCTGTATTGCGAGGTGGCGGACATCGTGCTCGATGCGAAGCGCTATAACGCGTATGGCGCGGTGCAACGTCTGGTGAAGGAAGTGGAGGAACAGTGCGGGAACAGACATTGACAGTGGCGCTCGGCGAGCGCTCTTATCCGATTCATATCGGCAGTGGCCTTCTGACGCAGGTGGATTTGCTGTTGCCGCACTTGCGCCAGAAGAAAATCGCGCTCGTCAGCAATACGGTCGTGGCGCCGCTTTATCTTGAGCCTTTTGCTGTGGCCTTGCGTGCCGCCGGTGTCGAGGTGATCGAAATCCTGCTGCCCGACGGAGAGGGAAATAAAAATTGGCAAACCCTCAATCTGATTTTCGATGCGCTGCTGGAGCGGCGTTGCGAGCGCAATACCACGCTGGTGGCGCTCGGTGGCGGCGTGATCGGCGACGTAGGGGGATTTGCCGCGGCTTGCTATCAACGCGGAATGCCGTTCATCCAGGTGCCGACGACCCTGCTTGCCCAGGTCGATTCATCGGTGGGCGGCAAGACCGCGATCAATCATCCGCTCGGAAAAAACATGATCGGCGCCTTTTACCAGCCGATCCTGGTGCTGGCCGATGTCGAACCCTTGAAATCGCTGCCTGAACGCGAATTGCATGCGGGACTGTCCGAAGTGATCAAATACGGGCTGATCCGCGATTTTCCTTTCCTGGAGTGGCTCGAAGCCAATATCGAGCGCCTGCGCGCGCGCGATCCGGAAGCCCTGACCGAAGCCGTCATCCGTTCCTGCCGGAACAAGGCGGAAGTCGTTGCGCTGGACGAGCGCGAAACGAGCGCGGGCGGAGAACGCGCGCTGCTCAATTTTGGACACACTTTCGGCCATGCGATCGAAGCCGGGATGGGGTACGGCCATTGGCTGCATGGCGAGGCAGTGGCGGCGGGGATGGTGATGGCCGCAGACCTGTCGCGGCGTTTGGGCTGGATCAATGCTGCCGAAGTCGAGCGGATCGAGCGCCTGCTGACGCGCGCCGGCTTGCCCGTGCGCGCGCCCGCCTTCCCCGTGGCGCGTTATCTTGAACTGATGCGCCACGATAAAAAGGTCAGCGACGGAAAATTGCGGCTGGTGCTGCTGCAATCCCTGGGACATGCGGTCTTGAGCGATGCCGCGTCCGAAGCCGAAATTAGCGCCACGATAGAGGCGTGTTGCGCGCTCTGATGCGGCGCTGATGCCGGGAGAATCCTCCATGACTGAAACCGGCCTCGCGCCTTACGCGGTCAACGAAGCGCATTCGCGCGGACGCCTGCACGCGGAGGAAAAGCCGGCGTGGCGCACCGAATTCCAGCGCGACCGCGACCGCATCGTCCATTCCGCCGCGTTCCGCAAACTCGAATACAAGACGCAGGTCTTCGTCAATCACGAAGGCGACCTGTTCCGGACGCGGCTCACGCATACGCTGGAAGTTGCGCAAATCGCCCGCAGCGTTTGTCGCACCTTGCGCCTGAACGAGGATCTGGCCGAGACCATTGCGCTCGCGCACGACCTCGGGCATACCCCCTTCGGCCATGCCGGGCAGGATGCGCTGAATGAATGTATGCGCGCCCATGGCGGCTTCGAGCACAACCTGCAAAGCCTGCGCACGGTCGATCTGCTGGAGCAGCGCTATGCCGCGTTCGACGGACTGAATCTCTGCTTCGAGACGCGCGAGGGCATCGTCAAACACTGCACCCCGGAAAACGCGCGCCAGCTCGGCGAAATCGGGCAACGCTTCCTGAGCGGAGGCCAGCCTTCGCTGGAAGCGCAGGTCTGCAACCTTGCCGATGAAATCGCCTACAACAACCACGATGTCGATGATGGCCTGCGTTCCGGTCTGATCAGCCTCGAACAACTGCGCGAAGTGCGGCTCTTCGCACGCCATTGCGCCGCCGTGGAAGCCGCGTATCCGGAATTGCGCGGGCGGCGGCTGATTCATGAAACCGTGCGCCGCGTCATCAATACCCTGGTATGCGACCTGATTGCCACCACCTCGGCGCGGCTTGCCGAAACCGCGCCGTGTTCCCCGGACGAAGTACGCGCCGCGCCCCGGCTGGTGGCGTTTTCCGCGCCGCTTCTGGAAGAAAGCCGGGAACTCAAGCGTTTCCTGCGCACCGATCTCTACCGGCACTATCAAGTCCTGCGGATGACGAGCAAGGCGCAACGGATCATCGCCGACCTCTTCGACGCCTTCCTTTCCACGCCGCAGCTCCTGCCGCCGCAATACCAGATCCGGGACGCCGCCGAATCCGCCCAGGCGCACGCGGTCGCCGATTACATTGCCGGCATGACCGACCGCTACGCGATCAAGGAGCATCAACGCTTGTTCTCGATCAGCGAAAAATAAAAATTTTCTAAATTTGGATCAAGAATTCATGATGAAAACCCACTACTGTAGCGGACCATTATTTAATTAATTTAGAAAATTGGGCGCCACAACTTCCTTCGCTGCCGACGCGAAGAAAGACTTCCTTTCCGTGTGTCCTCAGGGGGTTTCCAGCGCTTTTTTCTGGCGCGCAATCAGCTCGGAAATACCGCTGCCGGCCAGATCCAGCAGGGCGTTCATTTGTTGCCGGGTAAAGGGAGTACCTTCGGCAGTGCCCTGAATTTCGACGAGGCCGCCCTCGCCTGTCATCACGACATTCATGTCGGTGTCGCAATCCGAGTCCTCGTCATAATCCAGATCCAGTACGGGCTCGCCTCGATAGATTCCGACCGAAACGGCGGCGACATGATCACGGATGGGGCTGGCGACAAGCTTGCCGCCAGCAATGAGTCCGGCACAGGCATCGTGCAGGGCAACCCACGCGCCGCTGATCGCGGCACAGCGCGTGCCGCCATCGGCTTGCAACACATCGCAATCGAGAAGAATCTGCCGTTCGCCAAGCGCCTTCAGATCGACCACCGCGCGCAAGGCCCTGCCGATCAGGCGCTGGATTTCCTGCGTGCGCCCGCTTTGCTTGCCTTTGGCGGCTTCGCGTGCCGAGCGCGAATGGGTCGAGCGCGGCAGCATGCCGTACTCGGCAGTGACCCAGCCCTGTCCCTTTCCCTTGAGAAATCCGGGCACGGATTCCTCGACGCTGGCGGTGCATAGAACGTGGGTATCGCCCATCCGGATCAGGACCGAGCCTTCGGCATGACGGGTAAAGCGGCGCACGATTTCGAGCGGGCGCAAGGTGTTGAACGGTCGTTGACTGGGGCGCATTTTTCGATGCAAGCCTTTGGGCTATTTCCCGGGGATCGAATATTTTTCGATGGTCGAGCGTATTTCCTCGATCGCGCGCTCGATTTCATCATCGCTGAGTTCAACCTTGTAATCGGGGCTGCGCCCGAATTCATCGAGCCGGGTCGTGACTTCGCCGGGTTTCATGCTCAGTGTCGAAATTGAGCTTGAAAGATCGGATTCCGATTCTTTTTCCTGGTAGGAATCCTCCCAACGCGCGACGACGATGGAAAGGTTGTCGCAATACAAACCGCCATGCGACTCGGCCTGGTCGAGCAGGATCGGTACGGTCTTTTCAAAGTCGGCATCGCGCAGGGTTCCCGCCAGGCGCTCGCCGGAAAAGCCATCCCACAGTCCGTCGGTGCAAAGCAGCAGGATATCGCCATGTTCGAGCGGCATTTTGCGCGAAAAGTCGATCTCCGGGATATGCGGCCCACCCAGGCAACTGTAGACCTTGTTGCGATCCGGGTGTGTGGAGGCGCTGGCAGCGCTGATGATTCCCTGATCGACCAGAAGCCGCACGCGCGAGTGGTCGCGGGTCTGCGCCAGCACGCCGCCTTCGCGCAGAAGATAAAGGCGCGAATCGCCAGCATGGGCCCAATAGGCAATATTGTCCTGCACCATGCAGGCGACGCAGGTGGTGCGCGGAGAATCGTTCAGATGACGCTCGTTGGAAAAATCGAGGATCGCGCGGTGCGCGTTGATCATGCTGGTCTTGAGAAACATGAAGGGGTCGGCGATCTTGGGGCGCGCTTCACGCTGGAAGGCATCGGAAATCGATTGCACCGCGATCTGCGCCGCAATTTCTCCGTAATAATGTCCGCCCATGCCATCGGCAACGAGCATCAGCAGGGATTCCCGGGAATAACTGTAGGCAATGCGGTCTTCGTTATTGTTGCGTCTGCCTTGCCGGCTTTCCTGATAAATCGAAAATTTCATTTATCTCCCATCTCTTTTTTGAATCCGCTGACCATCTGCGGCTTCCGTGGATCGGCAGCGAATGCTGCCTTGCGAAACCCCATCTCTTTCCTGAATATGCCAACGATCTGCGACAACCAGGATCCCGGCGATTTTCTGTTTCGCCCCCGGATCTTGTTTGAAGTCAGCGCCTTTTGCAGCGCAAAGACGCTTTGTGGCCGATCGAGATGATTGATCGCCAGGCACCAGTCGATTGTTTCCAGAAGGTGCGGGGAATAGGTATCGGCCCAGCGTTCTGCCGCCGGCACCAGAAGATCCCGCTCGATACGCGCATCGGCAGCCTGCGGCGCCGCGCCCGCGAGGCAGGAATACATCGTCGCGCCGATACTGTAGATATCGCTCCACGGGCCGAGATGTTCGCGTTTGTGGTGTTCCGGAGACGCGAACCCCGGCGTATACATCGGCTTCAGCATCGGCGTATCGCTCGCCAGCGTCTGCCGCGCGGCGCCGAAATCGAGCAGCACCGGCGTGCCGTCGCTGCGCAGATAAATATTGGAGGGCTTCAGGTCGAGATGCAGCAGTTTGTGCGAATGAACCTCACGCAAGCCGTTCAGGGCGCGGGTAAATACGCTGCGGATGAAATTTTCGCTGATGACAGCCTTGTGTTTCTGGATATATTCCTGGAGCGTACGCCCTTCTTCATATTCCATCACCATGTACACCGTATCGTTGGCACGAAAGAAATTCAACACCCGGATAACGTTCGGATGCGAAAGTCGAGCCAGCGCCCGGCCTTCCTCGAAAAAGCATTTCATCCCGTAGCGGAACGCGGCCAGATGCTCCGGCGCGACGTTGGGGCAGCGCTTCCCCTCGCTGCGCAATGCCAGGCTGTTGGGCAGATATTCCTTGATCACGACCGCAGTGCCAACCGCATCCACGGCAAGGTAGACGATGGAAAAGCCTCCCAGCGAAAGCTGGCGCACGATCGTATAGCTATCGAGACCGACGCCGGGGGGAAGGGCGCAATTGACTTGTTGTACCATCGAAAGGGTATGGTGCAGAAAACGGATGCGTGAACGTAATGCGCTATTATGCTGAACTTCAGCCAAACATTCTCAGGGGCTGATGTTGCGATCCAAGGATTGTAATGTAAGGGGCATTTTCAGAAAACCTCCCTGCTAGCCGACTTTTGCCGAACCAATAATACTTCGATTTTAATTGGCATCCCTTTCCTCCGATCCTGATTCATTCCCTGAAGCTTGCATTTTGCCGCAGAAACCAGAAATAGGGTAAAAAAATCCATGATCTACAGCATGACCGGTTATGCGGTGAAAAGCCGCGATATCGACTGCGGGACACTGAACCTCGAACTCAAGAGCGTCAACTCCCGCTTTCTGGACGTACATTTTCGCGTTTACGAGGATTTGCGTTTCATCGAGCCGGCCTTGCGCGAAATGATCGTTGCAAGGCTCGGGCGCGGCAAGATCGAATGCCGCGTCAATCTGCTTTCGACTTCGCAGACCAACCGCCAGTTGCTTCCCAACGAGGAACTGCTCGCGCAGTTGAAAACGCTCGACACCTACGTCCGTGCGCTCCTTCCGGAAGCGCCGCCCCTTTCGGTCGATCAGATCCTGCGCTGGCCCGGAATGCTCGGCGAGGAAGAAACAAACACCGCCGCGATCACCATCGAGGCGCAGGAACTCGCTGCCGAGGCGCTCGACGACCTGATCGCCTGCCGCGCCCGCGAGGGAGAAAAGCTGGCGGCGATGATCCAGGAACGGATCGCGCTCATGCGCGTCCAGGTCGCCGAAGTGGCGCCGCATATCCCGGCAGCACAAGCCGCCTTCCAGGAAAAACTCAAACAGCGCCTGCTCGACGCGATCGGCAGCGCCGACGACGAGCGCATCCGCCAGGAAATCGCCGTATTCGCGCTGCGCACCGATATCGCCGAAGAACTCACCCGCCTCTCCACCCATCTCGACGAAGCCGAGCGCGTCCTGCGCATCGGCGGCAATATCGGAAAACGCCTCGATTTCCTGATGCAGGAACTGAACCGCGAAGCCAACACACTCGGCTCGAAGTCGGTCGCAAGGGAAGTCTCGCAAACGGCGGTCGAGTTGAAACTCTTGATCGAGCAGATGCGCGAGCAGATTCAGAATATCGAATAGGGTGATGGCCTGCCGCTTCTGATAAAAATCGGCTTGGCACATGGGAAGTTTCGTCAGCGCGGTAGTGACCGGAATGTCTGGTATGAGCCGGAATAAACAAACAAGGGATTGCAGCACAGGTTCTCAACCATGACCAACCTATTTTTTGAAAAACCCATCCTCAATTCTCCGTACTCCTATCCGTCGCAGCACTGGGAACTGGACAAGAATGGGCAGCCCACGCAGCAGATCGTCCCTAGCCGCCGCAGAGCCGAGTTCATCACCCCGATCCCCCGGCCCAAAAAACGCAAAGCTCAGGAAAAGCAAGAGGCCCTCCTTTTCGACGAAGGAAAAGGTCTTTCAACACAGGCGCAGCAGTACGACCACCAGGCCGTCATCAATGCCGTGCGGCAAGAGGTAGACAAGTGGCGCGCGTTGCCCAACCCTGCCGACTGGCGCGTCACACCTGAAACTGCCCGGCTTCTCCAGCATTGGCGGCACCATGAATTCAATGGCGTGCGCCCCTTCTTCTGCCAGATCGAAGCCGTGGAAACCGCCATCTGGCTGACCGAAGTAGCGCCCCAGTTCGGCAAGGCAGGGCGCTCCTTCCTCGACCATCTGGAACGAGCCAACCAGGACGCAAACCCCGGCCTTGCACGTCTGGCATTGAAACTCGCCACGGGCGCCGGAAAGACCACCGTGATGGCCATGCTGATTGCCTGGCAAACCATCAATGCCGTTCGCCGTCCCGCGAGCCGACGCTTCACCCGCGGCTTTCTGATCGTTGCACCGGGCCTTACCATCCGCGACCGTCTGCGCGTCTTGCAGCCCAACGACCCTGACAGCTACTACGCCAGCCGTGAACTGGCGCCCGGCGACATGCTGGCCGACCTGGAGCGCGCCAAAATCGTCATCACCAACTACCACGCCTTCAAACGGCGCGAGCGCCTGGAATTATCCAAGGGAGGCCGAGCCTTGCTCCAAGGCCGTGGCGGCAGCGAGCTTGACACCCTGGAAACCGAAGGCCAGATGCTCCAACGGGTGATGCCCGACCTGATGGGCTTGAAGAACGTGCTCGTCATCAACGATGAAGCCCACCACTGTTACCGCGAAAAACCGGACGCGGCGGAGGGCGAAGACTTGAAAGGAGACGAGAAAAAGGAAGCCGAGGAAAACAACGCCGCTGCCTGCCTGTGGATTTCCGGCCTCAAAACCGTGCAGAGCAAGCTGGGTGTTTGTCGCGTGTTCGACCTATCGGCCACGCCATTTTTCCTGCGCGGTTCGGGCTATGCCGAAGGCACATTGTTTCCTTGGACCATGAGCGATTTCTCGCTGATGGACGCCATCGAATGCGGCATCGTCAAGCTGCCGCGCGTACCCGTGGCCGACAACATCCCCGGTGCCGAAATGCCGATGTTTCGCAACCTGTGGGAACACATCCGCGCCGGTATGCCCAAAAAGGGCCGTGGCAAGACCGAGACCCTGAATCCCCTGGAACTGCCCACGCAGTTGCAAACCGCGTTGGAAGCCTTGTATGGACATTATGAAAAAACTTTCGTTCTGTGGCAGGGAGGCAAGATTGCGGTTCCTCCCTGTTTTATTGTGGTATGCAATAACACCTCCACCTCAAAGCTCGTATACGACTACATCTCGGGCTTCAGACGCGCGGACGGCACACATGAACCGGGCCGCCTGCCTCTGTTTCGCAACCAGGACGAATACGGCAATGAGTTGGGCCGGCCACGCACCCTGCTCATCGACAGCGAACAACTCGAATCCGGCGAGGCGCTCGATGAGAATTTTCGCGGCATAGCCGCCGACGAAATCGACCGCTTCCGCCGCGAGATCGTCGAACGTACCGGCGACTCCCAGGCGGGCCAGAAGATCACTGACCAGGAATTGCTGCGCGAAGTGATGAACACCGTCGGAAAATCAGGCCGGCTGGGCGATTCCATTCGCTGCGTGGTCTCCGTCTCCATGCTCACAGAAGGTTGGGACGCAAACACAGTCACCCACGTGCTGGGTGTGCGCGCCTTCGGCACCCAGTTGCTGTGCGAACAGGTCATTGGCCGCGCCCTGCGCCGCCAATCCTACGAACTCAATGACGAGGGCCTGTTCAACGTCGAATACGCCGACGTGCTGGGCATTCCCTTCGATTTCACCGCCGAGCCGGTAGTTGCGCCACCGCAAACGCCACGCAAAACCATCCAGATCAAGGCGTTGCGCGAGCGCGATGCGCTGGAAATCCGTTTTCCGCGCGTGCAGGGTTATCGTGTGGAACTGCCCGAAGAGCAGCTCCGCGCCGAATTCACAGACGACTCCCGTCTGGAACTCACGCCCGCGCTGGTGGGCGCAACGGAAACGCGCAACTCCGGGATCATCGGCGAGCAGGTGGATTTGAACTTGGTTCATACAGGCGACGTGCGCCCCTCGCAGGTAGTGTACGAACTGACTTCCCACCTGTTGCTGACGCGCTTTCGCGATGAGGACGGTCAGCCGCGACTGCATCTGTTCGGACAACTCAAACGCATCGTTCGCCAGTGGCTCGACGGCTATCTCATCTGCAAGGGCGGCACCTACCCCGCCCAGCTCAAATACAAGACGCTGGCCGACGATGCCTGCGAGCGCATCAACGCCGCCATCACCCGAGCCTTTATCGACCAGCGCCCCATCCAGGCTGTACTCGACCCCTATAACCCCGTGGGCAGTACCCGGCATGTAAATTTCAACACATCCAAAACCGAACGCTGGGACACCAGCGGCCTTGCGAACGACGGCCCGCGTTGCCACATCAACTGGGTCATCCTCGACAGCGACTGGGAGGCCGAGTTCTGCCGCGTGGCCGAATCGCATCCGCGCGTGCGCGCCTATGTGAAGAACCACAACTTGGGTCTGGAAGTGCCCTACCGCAAGGAAGGCCAGCCCCACTACTACCGGCCCGACTTTATCGTCCGCGTGGACGATGGTCATGGCGATGACGACCTGTTGAATTTCGTGGTTGAAATCAAGGGTTATCGTGGCGAGGACGCCAAAATCAAGAAGGAAACCATGCTGACCCACTGGGTACCCGGCGCGAACCGGCTCGGTGTCCATGGCCGCTGGGCCTTTGCCGAATTTGCAGACGTTTGGCAGATGCAGGATGATTTTGCCAAACGGGTGCAAGAAGCATTCGACAAAATGCTGGCTGACGCGAGAGCAAACGCATGAAATTTGAAATCTTCAAACCTGGCCGCTGGCACCAGCGGTTGCAATACAAGAGCTTCGAGCCGGCACCCGTCAATCACGAGTGGCATTGGGAAGACCCGCAGATCAACGTACTGCTGGAATCGGCCAACCGCGCCTTGGGCGAACTCAATGCCTATTCGCTGATCGTGCCGGACATCGACCTGTTCATCGAGATGCACGTGGTCAAGGAAGCGCAGACTTCCAGCCGCATCGAAGGCACCAACACTGGCATCGAAGAAGCCGTGCTGTCGGAAGATCAGGTCAAGCCGGAAAAGCGCGACGATTGGCGCGAGGTGCGCAACTACATCGACGCAGTCAACTACGCCATCGCCGAATTGAGGAGTCTGCCGCTGTCCAATCGGCTGTTGCGGCAGACGCATGAAATCCTGATGCGGGGCGTGCGCGGAGAGCACAAGCAGCCGGGCGAGTTCCGCGTCAGTCAGAACTGGGTCGGCGGCTCCAGCCTAGCCGACGCCGCGTTCATTCCGCCGCACCACGAAGGGGTGTCCGAGTTGATGGGCGACCTGGAAAAGTTCTGGCACAACCAGGCCATCACCGTGCCGCACCTGATCCGCCTGGCCATCAGCCATTACCAGTTCGAGACCATCCATCCCTTTCTCGACGGCAATGGCCGCATCGGGCGCCTGATGATTCCCTTGTATCTGGTCAGCCACGGCTTGCTCGCCAAGCCCTCGCTGTACCTGTCGGATTTTTTTGAACGCAACCGTGGCAGCTACTACGATGCCCTGACCCGCGTGCGTGTCTCTGGCGACCTGATCCACTGGGTGCGTTTCTTCCTGCAAGGCGTGGCCGAAACCTCGGCCAAGGGGCGCGACACCTTCGGCAAGATTCTGAATCTGCGCACTGACGTGGAGCAGCGCATCCTGGCCTTGGGCAAGCGCGCGCCCAACGCCCGTGCCGCCCTGAATCTGCTCTACCGCCGCCCGCTGGTCGCTGCTACCGATCTGGAACAGTCCCTTGATGTGTCCAATCAGACCGCCCAACTCCTGCTTGGTGACTTGATGAGGCTGGGGATATTGACGGAAATCACCGGACAGATGCGAGGTCGGTTGTATGCGTTCCAACCTTACCTTAGCTTGTTTCTTATGTAAGGGAAACCAATTTCCCTTACATAAGCTTCGTCACTAATCAAGAATTGCCTCCCATGTCCACCCGACAACCCAAAGCCCCTCTCGTCATCGACACCATCAAGCACGATGGCGCCACGCGCAAGAACATTCCCACGGCCGAATACCAGTCGGTGATGCAGAAAGAAGAACAGGCTCCGATCCGCGTCGCCTACGAACGCCTCAACCGCGACCTCGACCCGCAACTCGTCTGGCGCGGCAAGGATCAGCAGGACTGGAGCGAACTCGTCGTCAACGCGCCGCCGCTCTATATCCAGGAGAAGGTACACCCCAAGGTACTGATCGACGATCTGCGGCAGGAGACCGAGCGCCAGCGCGAAGCCTTGGCGCGCGGCAGCGGCCAACTCAACCAGCAGGTGGACCTGTTCGCCGACTTCAACGGCCTGCCTAACGACAACGCGCGTACCGAGTTCTACCAACACGACGCCCACTGGGCCAACCGGATGATCCTGGGCGACAGCCTGCAAGTGATGGCGAGCCTGGCCGAGCGCGAGGGCCTGCGCGGAAAGGTGCAGTGCATTTATTTCGATCCGCCTTACGGGATCAAGTTCAACAGCAACTTCCAGTGGAGCACCACCAGCCGAGACGTGAAAGATGGAAACGCCCAGCACATCACGCGGGAACCGGAACAGGTCAAAGCCTTCCGCGATACATGGCGCGACGGGATTCATTCCTACCTGAGCTATCTGCGCGACCGGTTGACGGTGGCGCGGGATTTGTTGGCGGAAACCGGCTCGATCTTTGTGCAGATTGGGGAAGAAAACGTTCACCGCGCTCGCGCAGTTCTAGATGAAGTGTTTGGTGATGCAAATTTTGTAAGCCAGATCAACTTTAAGACCACAGGTGGCGCAGGCTCTCCAACTGGGGGGACTGAAACGCTTGCCTCAGTCAACAACTTCATTCTTTGGTACGCCAAGAACGGCACTGCAATCAAATATCGGCAGCCGTATCGAGTCAAGGGCGACCTATCTGGTGGCGCTGCGGCTTATAACAAACTGGATTTCTTCGACACAGCTGAGCGCCGGCCAGCAACAGAAGCCGAGAAGGAGGTTACACCTGAAGGTGCACGCTTGTTCCGCTGGGACAACTTGACCAGCCAAAGCTCTGGAGGCCCTCAATTCTTCGACGTTGAGCTGGAAGGAAGAGCTATTTCAGTTGGAAAGAGTGGTTGGAAAACAAACACCATAGGCATGGATCGTTTGAAAAAAGCGAAACGCATCGGGCTGGCAGGAAATACTCTGAGCTACATCCGCTACATAGTTGATTTCCCTGTCTACCCCATGAATAATTCTTGGGATGACACGGTCACGGCGGGTTTCGCGTCTGACAAACTATATGTAGTACAGACAAATCCGAAGGTAATCGAACGCTGCATCCTAATGACCACCGACCCCGGCGACCTCGTCCTCGACCCCACCTGCGGCTCCGGTACCACCGCCTATGTCGCCGAACAATGGGGCCGCCGCTGGATCACCATCGACACCTCCCGCGTGGCGCTGGCCTTGGCCCGCGCACGCATCATGGGCGCGCGCTACCCCTACTACCTGCTGGCCGACTCGCGCGACGGTCAACTGAAAGAAGCCGAAGTCACGCGTAAAGCGCCTTCCACCGCGCCCGTGCACGGCGACGTGCGCCAAGGCTTTGTCTACGAGCGCGTGCCGCACATTACCCTCAAATCCATCGCCAACAACGCCGAGATCGACGTGATCTGGGAGAAATGGCAGCGTGTTCTGGATCCGGTTCTTGGAGCCTTGGAGGAATCGTATGGGGAAGAATTGTATGAGTGGACGGTTCCACGGAAAGTTGCGGAGGAACTGGCCAATACCCATGTAAAAATTTCGCCCGATGATCTGGGCGTCCTTCTTCATGGAATCCCGGAGAAATCTCAGGGCTGGATTTCGGAATGCAGGATGAAGTTTGGCGATGTACTTCAATATTGGTGGAAGGCACGCATCGCGCGCCAGAAGGAAATCGACGCCTCTATCGCCGCCAAGGCCGAGTTTGAATTTCTCTACGACAAACCCTATTCCGACAACAAGAAGGTGCGGGTGGCCGGCCCCTTTACGGTGGAGAGCCTCTCGCCGCACCGCGTGCTGGCCGTGGGCGCCGACGACGAGTTGATCGATCCGGCCAACCTCCGCGTTGCAGAGCCGCAGGCCGAAGTCAGCGCCGAGCGTAATTTCGTTCAGATCATTCTGGAAAACCTCAGAAGCGCTGGGGTGCAGCAGGCGCACAAACAGGACGGGATCAGTTTCACCGCGCTTGTGCCTTGGCCGGGCGATCTGGTCTGCGCCGAGGGCCGCTATGCCGAAGGAGAAACAGAGAAGCGCGCCGCCATCTTCATCGGTCCCGAATTCGGCACCGTGGCCCGGCCCGACCTGGTGGCCGCCGCGCGCGAGGCGGGCGATGCCGGTTTCGATGTGCTGATCACTTGCGCCTTCAACTATGACGCACATTCCAGCGAGTTCGACAAGCTGGGCCGTATCCCCGTACTGAAGGCGCGCATGAACGCCGACCTGCACATGGCCGACGACCTGAAGAACACCGGCAAGGGCAACCTGTTCGTGATCTTCGGCGAGCCGGATATCGACATTCTCGATGCCGGCCCTGACGGCACAGTCGGGCAAGTGCGCGTAAAGGTCAACGGCGTGGACGTGTTCCACCCCAACACAGGCGAAGTTCGTAGCGACGGCGCCGAGGGTATCGCCTGCTGGTTCATCGACACCGACTACAACGAAGAAAGCTTCTTCGTCCGCCATGCTTACTTTCTGGGTGCTAGCACCCCCTACAAGTCCCTCAAGACCACCCTCAAGGCCGAAATCGACGAGGACGCCTGGTCCACCCTCAACAGCGACACCTCACGTCCCTTCGACAAGCCGAAGTCAGGCAGAATTGCGGTTAAAGTGATCAATCATCTGGGGGATGAGGTGATGAAGGTGTTTAAAATCTGATTATTCGGCAGAGGAGCAAATATATGATTACCAAACTGACTCTTCGCAACTTCAAAAGCGTGGGGGAAGAGGTCTACGAGTTCACGTCTTTTGATTTATTGGTTGGTCGCAACAATAGCGGCAAAAGCACCGTTCTTCAGGCAATGGCCATTTGGCAGTTCTGTGTGGATGAGTTTCTCCGTTCCAGCCGCAAGGGTTCCAGGGGCATCCAGGTCGTCCTGCCGAACTTCACCGCGCTTCCGGTTCCCGAATTCATTCTCCTCTGGAAAGACCGCACCGACCGAAAATACCCGTTTGACAAAACAACTGACAAAAAAAGGCAAGAATTCATCCTGATTGAAATTCTCTTGGAATGGAAGGACTCAGCAGGAAAAACGGATACTTTTGGTGTCGAATTACGCTACCATTCCCCGCAAACAATTTATGCCATCCCCTCAGAAGGTTGGGCCAAACTTCGAGATTGCGAAAATAATGGCAATTTGCCGCAAATTGCCTATGTTCCGCCATTTTCCGGATTGGAGCCTAGTGAAAAAAGGCTGGACGATCCTCCCATGCGCCAACAGGTTGGCAAAGGGCAGCCCGGTAGTGTGCTGCGTAATTTACTACTTAAAGTCAGTACGGCATCACCATCGAAACCCAAAGATAAGACTATTGATACTGCGGATCTCTCCGATTGGGATGATCTTGCTGATGTTGTACAACGCTGGTTCACCGTAAAGATCAGTCAACCGAAATACGATTCAACAAAAGACGTCTACATTACAGTAGAGTATTCCCAAGACGAAAAAAATTATGACATCATTGCCGGGGGCAGTGGCTTCCACCAGACTTTAACACTGCTTGCGTTTTTGTTTGGTTATAAACCAACCACCATTCTTCTCGACGAACCTGATGCTCATTTGCATGTCAACCTGCAACGGGAAATCCTCGACTATTTCAAGAAAAAGTCCCAGGAAAGAGGTATTCAGTTTCTCATTGCCACTCACGCCGAGGAATTTATTCGTGGAGTGGATGCTGGCCAGATCGTTTCCTTGTTGAAGCATGTACCCAATCGTGTCGACTCGACACCTGCTGTATTGCGTGCAATGGCTGATGTATCGAATGAAGAAATAACACGTTTGACAGGCTTTCCCTATATTCTTTATGTGGAAGGAGAAACAGACGAGCGTATTCTTCGTGCTTGGGCTGGCACCTGTGGAGCACAAAAAGCAATGGATAGAATTTGCTTCAAGGCTATGGGTGGCGGAGATAAAACCAACATGAAGAAATGCGCGGACGAGCATTTTACCGCACTGAAACAGGTTATCCCGACAGTCGAACGTCTCATGCTTTTTGATTTTGATGATGCTGACGGTGCGTTTCATCCCGAGGCGAGTAACCTAGCCTTATTCGAGTGGAAACGCAAAAACATTGAAAACTATCTTCTGGTTCCCGATGCATGGAGACGTGCAGCATTACTCAAACTCAGGTTGACTGAAGATGATCTTTTTTCCCAACCAATACTTAATATTATTGGACAATTCTTCCAAGACGAGAATTTGATTTTGCCACCAGGAAAGTCTTGGCGCACTGTCTCAGCCAACATTTTCTCGGCCGTCGATGGAAAACGCCTGTTGTTCGAAAATGACAACAGCTTGTTTCAACAACTCAAGCAGAACAACCCACCACTCCAGCTCATTCGGGAAGAAGTGGCTCTCACGATGACAGCGGACGAAATCCATCAAGACGTGCATGAATTTATCGGAAAACTGAAGCTAATGACAGGTACTTCCTGATTGAACTTCCCCATCGCCGGCACCTTCACCGACAACCTCGCCCGCCCGACGGCAACAAATTTCCTTGTTTGATCCCGCAAATGAAAACTTCCTCAAAAATCCATTCCAAAAACATATCTGACGGACAGCTTTTCATCGTCAGCGCGCCTTCGGGGGCGGGGAAGACGACGCTGGTGCGGATGCTTCTTGAGAAGCTTTCCGGAATGCGCCTGTCTGTTTCTCATACGACGCGCGCGCCTCGGGCGGGGGAAGAGGATGGCAGGGAATACCACTTCGTCGACAGGAAGCGCTTTCAGGAAATGGTTGGCTGCGGTGATTTTCTCGAATGGGCGGAAGTGCACGGGAATTATTACGGCACGACGAGCGCTGCCATCACGGCGGAACTGGCTGCCGGCAACGACGTGCTTCTGGAAATAGACTGGCAGGGCGCGCAGCAGGTGCGGCGGCGTTTTCCTTCGCTGATGGGGATTTTCATCATGCCGCCCACCCTGGAGGAGCTGGAGCGGCGTTTGCGGCAGCGCGCCACCGATGACATCGAGACGATTTCCCGCCGATTGGCGGCGGCAGTGGCAGAAATGCGCCATGTTGACGAATTCGACTATGTTATTATCAACGACGACCTGCAAACGGCTGTTTCCGGGCTTTGCGGGATTGTGCACGCGGCGCGGTTGCGTCTTTCCAGCCAGCGCGCGCGTCACGCAGACCTGTTTGCTTCCCTGTTTTCCTGAATTGTCACTTATAAGGTTTTTTTATGGCCCGAATTACTGTCGATGATTGCATCCAGCGCATTCCCAACCGTTTCCGGATGACCCTGACGGCTGCGTACCGCGCCCGCCAGCTTGCCGGGGGTGCGGCGCCTCATGTCGATGATGAACGCGACAAACCGACCGTCATCGCGCTGCGTGAAATCGCTTCCGGGCTGATCGGGACGGAAGTACTCAGGACGGGGCAACACTGATACGGAAAAATCCGTACAGGGAGTAAGGACGCAGTGATCGAGGCGAACGCCGGTCGAATGGAAAGCTCCGCCATTCATGGTGTAACAGGCAGTCCCAGGCGCAAGTGTGGATACCCAAGAGAATTCCGATATGCCCAGTGTGTCCGATCTGCCCGATATTGCCGACAGCGCGGCGCCGGAATCGCTCGCCAGTCTGTCCGATCCGGCCTATCAGGTTTTTCTCGATAGCCTCAATTACCTTACGCCGGAAGAAATCCTCCGCATCCGGCAAGCCTACGCCTTCAGCGAAATTGCACATGCCGGGCAGAGGCGCTATTCCGGCGAACCCTACATTACCCACCCGCTCGCAGTTGCCGGCGCACTGGCCGAATGGCACATGGACGCGCAGGTGCTCATGGCTGCGCTGCTGCACGATGTGGTCGAAGATACCGGCGTTACCAAGGCCGAAGTTGCGCGTCGTTTCGGCAAGCCGGTCGCCGATCTCGTCGATGGCCTTTCCAAGCTGGACAAGATCGAATTCCGCTCCTATCAGGAAGCGCAGGCGGAGAATTTCCGGAAGATGCTGATGGCCATGGCGCGCGATTTGCGCGTCGTGCTGATCAAACTCGCCGACCGGCTGCACAATCTCCAGACGATGGCCGCCGTGCGTCCCGACAAGCGGCGCCGGATCGCCGGGGAAACCCTCGAAATCTACGCGCCGATCGCCAACCGCCTGGGGCTGAACAAGCTGTACCGGGAGTTGCAGGACACTTCCTTCCAGTTGATCCACCCGATGCGCGCCCGTGTGCTGGCGCGCGCGATGAAAGCGGCGCGCGGCAACCGGCGGGAACTGCTCGCGCTGATCCTCGACGGAATCAGCCGGAAGATGCACGAGGCCGGGATCGCGGCGCAGGTCTTCGGACGGGAAAAGAGCCTCTATTCGATCTACCGCAAGATGACGGAAAAGAGCCTTTCCTTTTCACAGGTGCTCGATATCTACGGGTTTCGCGTCATCGTCAAGGATCAACTCACCTGCTATCTGGCGCTGGGCGTGCTGCATTCCCTGTACAAGCCGATTTCCGAGAAATTCAAGGATTACATCGCGATTCCGAAGGCCAACGGTTATCAATCCCTGCACACCGCGCTGATCGGGCCATACGGCACGCCGATCGAAGTCCAGGTCCGGACGCAGGAAATGCACCATATGGCGCAGGAGGGCATCGCTTCGCACTGGCTGTACAAGGACACCGAAAGCAGCGGCGCCGACCTGCAAGTGCGCACGCACAAATGGCTTGAATCGCTGCTCGAACTGCAAAGCACCGCTGGCGATCCGACCGAATTCCTCGAACACGTCAAGATAGACCTCTTCCCCAACGAAGTTTACGTATTTACGCCCAAGGGCAAGATCATGGAATTGCCGCGCGGCGCCACTGCGATCGACTTTGCCTATTCGGTGCATACCGACATCGGGAACCACTGCATCGCCGCGCGCATCAATAACGAACTGATGCCGCTGCGTACCGAACTCAAGAATGGCGACCAGGTCGAAGTCATTACCGCGCCGTATGCCACGCCGAATCCGGTCTGGCTCTCCTACGTGAAGACCGGGCATGCCCGAGGCAGGATCCGGCATTTCCTGAAAACAATGCAGCAGGAAGAATCCGCGCGCCTGGGCAGGCACCTGCTCAGCCAGGAACTCCAGGACATCGGGATTCAGATCGACGAAATCCCGGAGCAAACCTGGGAAGACATGATGCGCATTTCCGGGCTGCGCTCGGCGCAGGAACTCTTCACCGAAATCGGGCTGGGCAAACGGCTGGCGGCGGTCGTCGCGCGGCGTTTGATCTCCCAGGATGTTTCCTTGCAGAACGAGGCCATGGCAACGCCGGCCAGCATCGTCATTCGCGGCACCGAAGGCATGGCGGTGCAGCTTGCCCCCTGTTGCCGCCCGATTCCGGGGGATGCCATCATCGGAATGATCAAAAAGGGCCAGGGGCTTGTCATCCACATCCACGACTGCCCCTACGTCCGCAAGCTGATGAGCAGTGAACCGCAAAAATGCCTCGATGTCGAATGGGCGGCGGCGGCAGAAAAACTTTTCGATGTCGGCATCCAGATCATCGCCAGGCGCGAGCGGGGCGTACTGGCCAAGATCGCTACCTGTCTTGGAGACGCGGGTTCCAATATCGAAAGCGTCAACATGGAAGAAAAAACCGTAGATGGCGGAGTCTCCGCCCTCAATTTCATGATCCAGGTCGCCGACCGCCGCCATCTGGCAAACGTCATGCGCGCATTGCGCCATGTGCCCGGCGTTATCAGGATTTCGCGCATCCGGGCGGAATGACTTCCTGAAAATTTCTTCCAGCAGCCCTTCTCAAAAACACCGGAACGCGCTGTGCATATCCTCATTCTCGGCGCCGGAGTCGTCGGCGTCACCAGCGCCTGGTATCTTGCCCGTGCAGGGCACCGGGTCACGGTGCTCGAACGCCAGCCCGGCGCGGCGCTCGAAACCAGCTTTGCCAACGGTGGACAGATCTCGGTTTCGCATGCCGAACCCTGGGCCAATCCTCGCGCGCTCTCCAGGGCGCTGCACTGGCTCGGGCGCGAAGACGCCCCCCTGCTGATTCGCGCCTACGGCGACCCCAAACTCCTTTCCTGGCTGCTGCGTTTCCTGCGCGAATGCCCCTCTCCCCGGGTACGCGCCAACATCCGCGCCATCGTCTCACTGGCGCTCTACAGCCGCCGTTGTTTGCAGACGCTGCGCGAAGAAATGCGCCGGGAAGGCGGCGCCATCGACTACGATCACCTGGAACGCGGCATCCTGCATCTCTACACCGATGACGAAGAATTCGCCGCTGCCCTCGGGGCGGCTGCGCTGATGCGTGAATTCGGCTGCGAGCGGCGCGTGATCGGCCTCGACGAATGCCTGAAGCTCGAACCTGCGCTCGAAGGAGCGCGCCGCCTGCTCGTCGGCGCGGATTACACGGCGGACGACGAATCGGGCGACGCGCACCGCTTCACCCGTGAACTGGCGCAACGCTGCGCCGCGCTCGGCGTCGAATTTTGCTACGGCGTGGCGGTGCGTCGCCTGCGCATTCTCGGCGGCCTCGTTGAAGGCGTCGAAATCGACGCCTCCCCACCGGACGAAACCATCCACGCCGATGCCTACATCATCGCCGCTGGCAGCGAAACCCCGAGGCTCCTCTCCCCGCTCGGCATCCGCGTGCCGATCTACCCGGCCAAGGGTTACTCCGCCACCATCCCGCTTTCCGGAACCAGCGTCGCCCCGTCCGTCAGCCTCACCGACGACGGCCACAAACTCGTCTTCTCCCGCCTCGGACAAAGACTGCGGGTCGCTGGCACCGCTGAATTCAATCGCTACGACAAAAGCCTGAACCCCGAACGTTGCGCCGCCCTGATGCGGCGGACCCTCGAATTTTTCCCCGCGCTCGCCCCGGCGGAGGAACCCGCCTTCTGGTGCGGACTGCGCCCTGCGACGCCTTCCAACGTCCCTCTCATCGGAAATCTGCGCGCTCCCAACCTCTGGATCAATTCAGGACACGGCACCCTCGGCTGGACCCTCTCCTGCGGCTCGGGCGCGGCGCTGGCCGACCTGATCGGCGGCCGCCGCCCCGAGCCGGAATTTCCGTTTTTATCTGCCGGCATCCGCCAGTAAGCACATGCTTTCCCCTGCTCCTTCCCCGCCCTTGTGGATCGACACCCACTGCCACCTCGACGCTGCAGAATTCGACGCTGACCGCGAACAGATCGCCGCAGCGGCGGGCGCGGCGGGCGTTGCGACGATGATCGTGCCCGCAGTGGGCATCCACAACTTCATCGCGGTAGAAGACTGCTGCGCGCATTTTCGGAGCCTGCCCGCCTGCCTGCCCGCCTACGGCATCCATCCCATGTATGTAGACGACGCCGAAGAGGAATACCTCGACCTCCTGCGCCAATGGCTGCAAGAAGCGCTGGACGACCCGCGCACTCTGCGTCCCGTCGCCATCGGTGAAATCGGGCTCGATCATTACCTTCCGGACTCCGACCCGGCGCGGCAGGAATTCTTCTTCGTCGAGCAACTCCAGCTCGCCCGCGAACTCGGCCTGCCCGTCCTGCTCCACACCCGCCGCGCGGTTGACGCCGTCCTCAAGCAATTGCGCCGCGTTTTCGGCGCCCGCTCCTCTCTCCCCGGAGGAGTCGCCCACGCCTTCAGCGGCAGCCCCCAACAAGCCGAAGAATTCCTCAAACTCGGCTTCAAGCTCGGCTTCGGCGGCGGCATGACCTGGCCGCGCGCCACCCGCCTGCGCGCCCTCGCGGCGAGCCTGCCGCTGGAGTCCATCGTCCTCGAAACCGATGCCCCGGACATTCCGCCCTCCTTCGCGCAAGCCTCTCCCCAGTTCCCCCGTCCACGCAACGAACCCGCCTGGCTCCCGCGCATTGCCCAAACCCTCGCCGAGTTGCGCGAAATCCCGCTTGATCGCATCGCCACCCAAACCCGGGCAAACGCCTGCTCGGTGTTGAACCTGCCCATTTTCTAAATTTGTTTAAATAATTATTGAATAAAAATCACTACTGTAGCCAAACATTATTTAAGTAAATTTAGAAAATTGGGCGAGATTTGATTCACGCGACGATACGCCTTGCTTCGTAGGGGCGGATGGCAATCCGCCTGCCCCCATCGTGCGGCGCAAAGCGCCGGAAATACGGAGAACGGGCGACCACAGGCCGCCCCTACGAAAAGCTCGTTCTTCACGCGATTTGCCATGCGCTGCGATCCGTAAAATTTTCTAAATTTGTTTAAGTAATTATTTGATAAGACTATTTACAGTAGCGAAACATTATTTAAACAAATTTAGAAAATTTCCGGGTTTTTTCTTCCTTCACAAACCGCCATCCGGAATATTCCGGGCGGGGTATAGAATGTTCGTTTTTTGCAAATGCCCGGCATTGCCCTTTCTGCCCTTTCCTTCTGGAGATCCTGATGTCGCAAACCTCTTCGCAAAGCATGCGGATCCTGCTCGATCAAAGCGAGATTCCGACCCACTGGTATAACGTCGCCGCCGATTTGTCGACGCCGCCTGCGCCGCCGCTCGGCCCGGACGGGAAGCCGGTTTCGGTCGAGAAGATGGCGGAAATCTTTCCGATGAATATTCTCGAACAGGAAATGAGCCTTGAGCGCTGGCTGCCGATTCCCGAAGAGGTGCGGCAGATTTACGCGCTCTGGCGTCCCGCGCCGCTGTGCCGCGCGACGCGGCTGGAAGCGATGCTGAAAACGCCAGCGAAAATTTTCTACAAGAACGAGAGCGTCTCGCCCGCCGGCTCGCACAAGCCGAATTCGGCGGTGGCGCAAGCCTGGTTCAACCACGCCGCCGGAATCCGCCGGATGACGACCGAGACCGGAGCGGGGCAGTGGGGGTGTTCGCTCGCCTTCGCGGGGCAGATGTTCGGTATCGAGGTGCGCATCTATATGGTGCGGGTGAGCTACGACCAGAAGCCGTTTCGCCGTTCGATGATGCGCACCTGGGGCGCGGAAGTGTTTGCCAGCCCAAGCGAGTTGACACAGTCCGGACGCATGGCGCTGGCGCAGGATCCGAATTCCGAAGGTTCGCTCGGCCTGGCGATTTCGGAAGCAGTCGAGGAGGCGGCCTCGCGCGCCGATACGACCTACGGCCTGGGTTCGGTGCTGAATCATGTCGTTTTGCATCAGACGATCATCGGGCTGGAGGCGAAAAAGCAATTCGAGAAGATCGGGCTTTATCCTGACATCATCATCGGCCCCTGCGGAGGAGGCTCTTCCTTCGGCGGAATCGCCTTTCCTTTCCTTGCCGACCGTGCCGCTGGCGACAAGCGCGCAAACAACCTGCGCTGCATCGCCGTCGAGCCGACTTCGTGCCCGACGCTGACGCGCGGCGCCTACGCCTACGATTTCGGCGACGCTTCCGGCTATACGCCGATGATGAAGATGTTTACCCTCGGGCACGATTTCATGCCGCCCGGAATCCATGCCGGTGGGTTGCGTTATCACGGCGCTTCGCCGCTGATTTCGCAGCTTGTGCGCGAGAAGCTGGTCGAGCCGGTCGCGGTGCCGCAGCTTGCGACCTTCGAGGCGGGCACCCAGTTCGCCTGCGCCGAGGGGATTATTCCCGCGCCGGAATCGTGCCACGCGATCCGCGCCGCAATCGACGAAGCCTTGCGGTGCAGGGAGACGGGCGAGGAGAAAGTCATTCTCTTCAACCTCACCGGCCACGGCCATTTCGATATGGCGGCCTACGACCGCTATTTCTCCGGCGCGCTTGAGGATTACGAGTACCCGGCGGCGGCCATTGCCGCGTCGCTGGCGCATCTGCCCAAGGTCGGCTGATTTCGTCCGGAGAACAACGATGTCATTGCGGCGGCTGCGTCCCTTCGTATTGCTGCTTGTCGCCGCCAATATTGTGTTGTTCGCCTGGGGGAACGGTTATTTCGGCGCGGCATCCTCGCCGGAGGCCGGGAACCTGCGCCAGGAGGTTCACCCGGAACGATTGATCATCGTCGGCAATGAAGCAGGCGGCGCTGCTCCGGCGCCCGCCGCTCCTTCCGAAACGGCTCCGCCGCCAGCGCCTCCGGATGAGAAGGCTTCTGCGGAAGAGCAAGCGCCCACCGTGCCTTCTCCGTCCGCGAAATGCCTGGCCTGGTACCGGCTTTCGGATGCGAATGTGAAGCGCATCAGCTCCCTGCTCAAAAGCAAGCACCCCTCGCTCAAGCTTGTCACCAGTACGAACAGCGCGGTGGCGACCTGGTGGGTTTATATCCCGCCGCTGCCCAACCGCGCGGCAGCGGAAAAGAAGGCGGTAGAACTGAAGGAACTCGAGGTGCCGGAATACTTCATCGTCCAGGAAGAAGGGCCGCGCCATTATGCAATTTCACTCGGGATTTTTTCCAACGAGTCCGCCGCGCGGGAACGCCTGAAGGAGTTGCAGAACAAGGGAGTGCGCAGCGCCCGCATCGGTCCTCGCAGTTTTCATGAGGGACCGGCAAAAACGGTCGAGGCGCGCGGCAACGCGGAAACCGTCGAGGCCGCGCGCAATTCCGCAAATGCTCTCTCGCCGCCCTTGCACGCAAGCGCGTGCGAGGAGGCGGGGGAACACTGATTTTCCCGATTTCACCGCAAATACCTATGTTCATCATCGGACTCACCGGCGGCATCGGCAGCGGCAAAAGCACCGTTGCTGCGGGCTTTGCTGCGCTTGGCGTCGAGGTCGTCGATACCGACGCCATCGCCCACGAGTTGAGCACGCCGGGCGGCGCGGCAATTCCGGCCTTGCGCGCGGCCTTCGGCGACCGCGTCCTGCGCGCCGACGGCGGGCTCGATCGCCCGGCGATGCGCAGCCTCGTTTTTTCCGACCGGGAAGCAAGAAGGAAACTGGAAAATATCCTGCATCCGATGATCAAGCAGGAAGCGCTGCGCCGCTGCGCTGCCGCCTCCAGCCCTTATGTCCTGTTGATGGCGCCCCTGTTGATCGAGACCGGGAATTACCGGGCGGATTGCCGTCGCATCCTGGTCGTCGATTGTGGCGAGGCGGTCCGGCGGCAACGCGTCGCCGCCCGCGACGGGCTGTCGGCAGCGGAAATCGACGCGGTGATCGCCAGCCAGGCTACCCGCGATGAGCGCCTGCGCGCCGCCGACGACACCATCGGCAACGAGGGCGACCGGCAAGCCCTGGAAGCGCAAATCTCGGCGCTGCACCGGCGTTATCTGGAAGAGGCAGCCTTGTCATCCGGAAGATGACTTTGAGGGAGATAGGCAAGGTGTTCGATTTTTGGGGAGTCGCCTGCTCCGATGCGGGTTGAGCTTTCCCTGAAAATACTTCAGAATCGAAAGAATTTTTTCCAACACGGGCGCTGCGGCGGCATGATTACTTACGAATACCCCTTCAATGAGCGCACACGCACCTTGCTGCGCCTTGAGGATCTGTTCGAGAAGGTCGCCTACTTCATGCGCAAGGAAGAGGCGTATGAGCATCATGTGGCGCTCACTACCCTGTTCGAGATCCTGGAAATTTCCGGACGCTCCGATTTCAAGATGGATTTGATCCACGAACTGGAGCGCCAGCGCCAGACATTGCAGGCATTTCGCAATAACCCGGAAATCTCGGAAGAAGTGCTCTCCCGCGCCCTGGCCGAAATCGAACAGGCTTCCGCCGCGCTGCTCACCCTGTCGGGAAAGATCGGCCAGCAGCTAAAGGAAAACGAGTGGCTGATGGGAATCAAGAACCGCGCCGGCATCCCCGGCGGCGTCTGCGAATTCGATCTCCCGTCCTACCATTACTGGCTCCACCGCCCGGTGGAAATGCGCCAGGCCGCGCTTTCTTCCTGGCTGCAATCGCTGAATCCGCTCTGGAGCACCCTGTCGATCATCCTGAGATTGCTGCGCGCCAGCGGGAATACCGAAACCTATATCGCGAAAAAAGGCGCCTTCCAGCTTGTTCTGGGCGGCAGCAGCACCGCCCAGATGGTGCGCATTTTCCTCGCCCCGGAAATTCCCTATATTCCGGAAATCAGCGCGAATCGCTATGCGTTCAACATTCGCTTTACGACTTCCGACAGCAGCCTCCGCTCGCGTCCGTGCGACGCCGATGTCGGGTTTGAAATGACCTTCTGCGCGCTTTGACGCGCAATCTACCTCCGGGCCTTCGAGAAATACGCGTCCGCTGCCGCCAGCGTGGCCGCAATATCGCTTTCTTCGTGCGCTGCCGAAACAAAGCCCGCTTCATACGCGGAAGGGGCAAAATAATGACCGGCATCGAGCATCGCATGAAAGAAGCGGTTGAACGCTTCCTTGTCGCACGACATTACTTCCGCATAACTCTCCGGGCAGTGTTCGGCAAAATACAGGCCGAACATTCCGCCCACGCTTTGCGCCGAAAAGCGGATGCCATGCCGTTTGGCGCTCTCGTTGAGGCCGTCGACAAGCTGGCGGGTGCGCTTTTCCAGCGCCTCGTAGAAGCCCGGCGCCGAAATTCCGTCAAGCGTCGCCAATCCGGCTGCCACCGCCACCGGATTGCCCGAAAGTGTGCCGGCCTGATATACCGCCCCCAGAGGAGCGATATGTTCCATCAGCTCGCGCCGCCCTCCGAACGCCGCTACCGGCATTCCTCCGCCGATGACCTTGCCCAGGGTGAGCAGGTCCGGCTCGATTCCGTAGAGTCCCTGCGCTCCGCGCGGCCCAACCCTGAAGCCCGTCATCACTTCGTCGAAAATCAGCACCGCGCCATGGCGGGTGCATAAATCGCACGCGGCCTGCAAAAATCCGGGGCGCGGCGCGACAAGATTCATGTTTCCCGCCACCGGCTCGACGATCAACGCGGCAACACGATCCGCATGTTCCGCGAACGCCCGTTCGAGTCCTTCGGTGTCGTTATAGTCGAGCACCAGGGTGTGCCGCGCCAGATCGTCGGGAACGCCCCCCGAGGAAGGATGCCCGAAGGTCAGCAGGCCGGATCCCGCCTTTACCAGCAGGCTGTCGGAATGCCCGTGGTAACAGCCCTCGAACTTGATCAGCAGGTCGCGCCCGGACGCGCCGCGCGCCAGGCGGATCGCGCTCATCGTCGCCTCGGTTCCGGAAGAGACCAGGCGCACCATTTCCATGCACGGCAGCAACGCGCACAGGCGTTCGGCCATTTCGACCTCAAGCGCCGTCGGCGTGCCAAAGGAAAGTCCGCGCGCTGCCGTGTCCTGCACCGCGCGAATCACATTCGGGTGTGCGTGCCCGAGGATCAGCGGCCCCCAGGATCCGACATAGTCGGTATAGCGTTTTCCGTCTTCATCCCAGACGTGCGCGCCGCGCCCTTCACGCAGAAAAGGGGGAATGCCTCCGACGGAACGGAAAGCGCGGACGGGAGAATTGACCCCCCCTGGAATGCGACGCTGCGCAGCGTCGAATAGTGCCTGATTACGGGATGTCATTGGGATTCCTCATGGGTTGAACAGTGATTGATAGGCGGCGGCGCGCGCTTCGGGCCGCGCCGCCAGGAAAAGATCGCTGGATACCGCCAGCAGCGAGGCTCCGGCGCGCAACAACTCCGGCGCATTTTCCAGCGTAATTCCGCCGATGGCGCAGATTGCGGGCGCGGCACGATCGAAGCCACCGGCGCGAAAGCTGGACAGGACTTCCAGCGGAGCCAGTTCCGCCTCCGGTTTCGTCGGAGAAGGAAAAAAAGCGCCGAAGGCTACATAATCCGCCCCTGCCTCCGCCGCCCTGCGCGCGCGCGCCGGATCGGCATGGCATGTCGCTCCCAACAGCTTTCCTTCGCCCAACGCGCGGCGCGCAACGGCCAGATCTCCATCCCCGACGCCGAGATGCACGCCGTCCGCGCCTGTTGCCAGCGCCAGCGCAAGATCATCGTTGATGATAAGACGAGCGCCATGCTCACGGCAACAATCCAAAAGCCGTGCTGCCAGCGCCTCACGCTGTCGTGGAGTGCGCCCGCTCTTGTCGCGGTACTGGAGCATCCGGACTCCGCCATTCAGAAGCTTTCCGGTCAATGCAAGCAGCAGGGTTTCGTCGTCCAGTTGCGGGGTAATCGCGTACAGCCCGCGCAGTACTGCGCCGTAGCTTGCGTCACTCGGATTCATGAATCCTCGCCCTGAAAAAACGGTCAGGCACTCCTTGCCCCTTCCCCGGAAAAAACCCGGCATTCAATGTTTGCCAGGTGTATTCCTGCGCGTCCACAACCGCGTCGACCATGCCCTTTCCCCATGCCAGACCAGCCGCCGCCGCGCTGGCAAGCGTGCATCCCGATCCGTGAAAATCCCCGGCAAGCCGCCGCCATTCATCGCAACGCAGGAGTCCTTCCCGGCCATAGAGCCGATTGCTGACAAGCGAGGATTTTTCCGGTTCTTCATGGGTTCCCGTGATCAGGACGTATTTGCATCCGTAGCCAAGCAGGTTTTCGGCGCACGCCGCCAGAGAAGCATCCTCCCTGCCAGAAAGACGCCGCGCTTCAATACTGTTGGGAGTCAAAAGGGTGACATGAGGAAGCAATCTTTCACACAGCACGGTTTTGATATCGCTGTCGGCCAGCCTGTCGCCGCGCCCGGAAGCAAGAACCGGGTCGAGCACCAGGGGCAGTTCCGGGTAGTCGGCAACGATGGCGGCAATCGCCTCGATGTTGGCGCGGCTGGCGAGGACTCCCACCTTGAACGCCGATACCGCAATATCCGCCAGCAAGGCGCGCGCCTGCGCCACGACACATTCCGCATCAACAGGAGAAATCGCGCTGACTCCCGATGTGTCCTGGACGGTAATTCCGGTCAGGACTGTCAAGGGATAACAACGCAGGGCCGCCAGGGTCATGATGTCCGCCTGGGCGCCCGCTCCACAGGAAGGGTCGCTGGCAGCAAAACTCAAAACCACGGGATAGGGGGAGTATTTGGAATGTCCGCAAGGGAAATTCATGTCATTTTTTGAGTAACAGGTAATTTAGCACGCATTTCAGGGGATATTTTTGGTACAAATCAACGAGCTTCGTTTAGAATTCAACAATCTGGATCAAGTTTTCAAGCGGTGAATATCGGCTACAGGACTGGGTGCGTCCGGCGGGTGTCAGGCAAATGGCGAGCCCGATGGATGTGCCGATAAGTTGAAATCTGGCGAATCATATGCCAGTTACTGTATAGTGCATAAGTTTTTCGTGCGTCGCCGCGTCGCTTCTGCTACAGACCGGTGAATTGCCGCTGGTCTGTAAATGTGGAAGGTAGCGAAACAGAATTTGTGGGGGCAAAGTGTGGTTGATACAACCAATCTGAAAGACATCAAAGTGATGGTCATTGACGATAGCAATACCATCCGTCGCAGTGCCGAAATTTTTTTGGTGCAGGCGGGGTGTCAGGTCTTGCTCGCAGGAGATGGTTTCGATGCGCTGGCAAAAGTCGCCGACCATCAGCCCGACGTTATTTTCTGCGACATCATGATGCCGCGCCTTGACGGCTATCAGACTTGTGCCCTGATCAAGAAAAATCCACGCTTCCGGAATACTCCTGTCATCATGCTTTCCTCAAAGGACGGCCTTTTCGACCGGGCGCGCGGACGTATGGCCGGATCCGATCAATACCTGACCAAGCCTTTTACCAAGGACAGCCTTCTGCAAACGGTAGCAGCTTTCGTGCCCTGACATTGACCCGCCCTTTGCATGAATCGGCGTTCCGGTATGGATATACATCTGTAAATTGGAGTAATCAGTAGATGCTTATCAAAAAAATTCTCGTTGTGGACGATTCCCCTACGGAACGGTATTTCATGGTTGATCTTCTAACAAAGTCCGGATACGAGGTTATCGTGGCGCAAAACGGAGAAGAAGGCATCGCGAAAACCAAGGAGGAACTTCCCGATCTGGTTCTGATGGATGTGGTCATGCCAGGTCTGAACGGTTATCAGGCAACCCGTACCCTGACCCGGGATGAGCGTACCAAAAACATTCCCATTGTATTTTTGACTTCGAAAAACCAAGAAACTGATAAAATCTGGGGACTGCGCCAAGGCGCACAGGATTATCTGGTAAAACCAATCAACGGCGCCGAATTGCTGGCCAAGATCGCCGCCCTTTAAAACACGACCCCCTTCCTACATGGCGCGCAAAAAACTTAACCTGAGGGAATTCCAGGAACGCCTTTCCGCCCATCTGGCCAGCGCAGCCGAGGGTGAGAGGGTTGCTGCGCTGCTTGGTGTACAGGCGGGAAACACCCGCTGGTTGGTTGACCTTTCGGATTCGGGCGAGGTTGTCCCCCTTCCTTCTCTCTCGACAGTCCCTTTGACGCAGCCGTGGTTTGTCGGCATTGTCAATATTCGCGGAAACCTGTATGCAGTGACGGATTTCTCCGCGTTCCAGGGGAAGGAAAGTACGGTTCTCACTCCCGCTTCGCGCTTGCTTCTGGTCGGTATCCGCCATGCAAGCAATGCCTCGCTGCTTGTCTCCAGAATTTTGGGATTGAAAAAGGTCGATGCGTTCACCCAACTCCCCGACGATGAGCAGGCTCCGGTCTGGGGAAGGCAAAATTTTGTCGATAGTGAAGGATTGCAATGGAAAAAACTCGACGTGGCCCAGCTTTTTGCCGACCCCGCGTTCATGGAAATCAGCGCATGATCCGAAAAAGCGCGATGTCTGATCTGAATTTTTATTTAACCTGACTTATATAGCCCGCCTGACTGGAGATGCGCCATGGCGTTTACCCTGAAATCGTCCTCTTCGAAGAAAAAGGATTCCGTATCGGTTTCGGCGCTCTTTGCACCGACCATCGCTGCGGATACCGATGACTCCGGGAAGAAACCTCAATCTTCGCTGATGGGCTTCGGACGGCTGGATCGCTATCCGATCAAGAAACAGTTCCAGATACTGGGGGGCTTGTTTGCCCTCCTTATCGTTGCGCTGTCCATCGTTTTCTTTTCGATTGGTCGAGGCGCCAGCCACAACACTGCCTATGTTTCGGCAACCGGCGAATTGCGCGTGCTCTCGCAACAGCTTGCCAGAGACACTGCGCGCGCCTTGCTGGGGGATTCCGCATCCTTCGAACAGATCAAGAAAACAACCGAGAAATATTCGGGGATATTGCACACTTTGACATCCGGCGGGCAACTGAGCACTACCAATGTTCCTCCTTCGCCCGAGGGCATACAGCCGAAGATCAGCGCACTGGCCAACCAATGGGAAACCGTCAAGAAACATGCCTATGCGTTCGGGGTCAATGAGCAGAGCCTGATCAATCTGAACCAGAATGCTGCCACCATCAGCAGTAAAAATACGCAACTTCTCGAACTGACGGAACAGCTCATCACCGAACAGCAGAAATCCAGTGCTTCCCCGCGCGAAATTGCCGTCACCTATAACATGACGATGCTTACGCAACGGATTGCCAAAAATGCCACCATCCTGTACATGAGCGACACGATACGGCCTGATATTTCGCTGATTCTCCAACAGGACATTAACGCTTTCGGAAACACGTTGGCAGTGTTGGACAGCGGAGGAACTCTCCAGGTTTCCCTTTTCGACAAGAGTGAAGAAACCTTCCATATCAATGCCCCGACGACGCCCGAGGCACGAAGGATTCTGAAAGAGTTGCAGACGCTGTTTGCAGAGCAAAAAGCGGCTGCAGACAACATCTACAACACGATTTACATCCTGGTCAACGTGAAACAGGATGGGCGCAGCATCGCCCAGCAGAGCGACAAACTGCTCGAACAGGCCGATGACCTCGGCACGGCCTACTATCAGACGGGGTTCAATAACGCATTTAATTCCCTGTTGGTCGGCGGACTGACGGCGTTGATCCTGGTTGTTATCATCCTGATGTTGCGCGCCTACCTGAAGGACGTTCAGCGCCGCACTGAAGAATCGGAACAAACCCGCAAGGAAACCGAGCGCCTCAACCGGCAGAACCAGGATGCCATCCTGCGTCTGATGAATGAACTCGGAGACCTTGCCGACGGAGACCTTACCGTCATCGCCACCGTGTCGGAAGACATTACCGGCGCGATTGCCGACTCGATCAACTACACGATCGAAGAACTGCGCATTCTCGTCGGACGAATCAACGACGCTGCCGGTCGCGTTACCCAGGCCACGGAAATGGCGCAGCAGAACTCCGAAGAACTGCTCGCTGCGGCCGAAAAACAATCGCACGAAATCCAGGAGGCCGGTCGCTCGGCGCTGGATATGGCGCGCTCGATGAACCAGGTTTCCAGCAACGCCAAACAGTCCGCCCAGGTTGCGCGGCAATCGCTTGCTGCTGCGGAAAAAGGCTCGCAGGCCGTAGAGGATTCGATCAAGGGCATGAACGAGATCCGCGAGCAGATCCAGGAAACATCGAAGCGGATCAAGCGCCTCGGCGAATCCTCGCAGGAAATCGGCGAAATTGTGGAACTGATTTCGGACATTACCGAACAAACCAACGTGCTGGCCCTGAACGCCGCAATCCAGGCGGCTTCCGCAGGCGATGCCGGGCGCGGGTTCACTGTCGTTGCCGAGGAAGTGCAGCGCCTGGCGGAGCGCTCCGGCGAGGCCACAAAACAGATCGCCGCAATCGTCAAGACCATTCAGACCGATACCCAGGATGCCGTTTCCGCGATGGAGCAATCAACTCGCGGAGTGGTTGCCGGCGCCAAGCTTTCCGATGCTGCCGGGCAGGCTCTGGCTGAGATCAGTGAGGTTTCGCATAGCCTTGCCAATCTTATCGAAACCATTTCGAGCGCAACCCAGCAGCAGGCCCGTTCCGCTTCCGGCGTCGCTACCAGAATGCAGGACATCCTGAAAATTACGGAGCAAACCACCGCCGGTACGCAACGTACGGCTGAAGCCGTAGGAGAACTTGCCAATCTGGCAACCGAACTCAAGGGATCAGTTGCCGGCTTCAAGGTGGCTTGAAAATCAGGGGAGCCAAGGTCTCATGGATGCTGCAACCGAATTCGACGTCGGCCCCTTGGCATGGGTGAAGGGTGAGATCGATCTCAGCCTTGATCGTGCTGGCGAGTCCTTGCGCCAATATATCGAGAGTGGCGAACTGGCCCAATTAAGGTCTTGCCGTACTCATCTGCATCAGGTCAGTGGCGCGCTCATCATTGTCGGCCTGGATGGAATTGCCCGGATCTGCAGTGCCCTTGAGAGCCTCCTTGAAGATGTCGAAAACGAAAAATGCTCCGTGGGCGCACCGGAGCTTGTCGACGTAGGAGAGCGCACCTTACAGGCGCTTCGCCTTTATCTCGACCACCTTCTTCTGGCAGGGCAACCCGATCGGCCTCTCCAACTGTTGCCGCTCTATCGGGAAATAGGCCAGCTTCAGGGCCATAGGCGAATTTCTCCTACGGATCTTTTCTTCCCCGATCTCAGTTTTCGTCCGCCCCAGCGCAGTACGCCTGTACCCGATTACTCTGCTGAAGAATTGAAGCAAATACTCCGCAAGGAGCGGGGGCGCTTTCAGCGAGGTCTTCTTTCCTGGCTGCATGGCACAAGAAAGGGAGATAACACTCGCACGGCGACCCTTGAGATGCGAGAAGCCATTCGTCGCATTGAAGCTACCCAGGAACAGCCGGGAGCACGCGCCTTCTGGTGGGTTGTACTCGGATTTCTTTCAGCATTGGCGGAAGGCGCCCTGAGAACTGATACCGATATTGATATCGGCTATTTCTGTTCTCGTATCGATTTGCAAATCCGGCGCCTTCTCGATGGATCGAAAAATGTCGCTGAACGCTTGATGCGGGATGCTCTTTTCCTGGTCGCGCGGGCTGCCGCCAATGGGAGCAAGGAACCCCAGGTTCATACGATCACCAAGATCTATCACCTGAAAGACAGCATTCCGACCGAGAGCACTGCAACAACGACGTCGCAGCAGGAACTGCAACGGCGGATGCGTGAAGCGCTTGCGCTGACCGAAGAAGCATGGAGCAAGTTCTGCACGGGCACCGGAAAGGCATTACCGCAGTTTCATACCCATGCTGCAAGCCTGTTTCTGATTGCGGAACAATTGGGTCACACGGATTTTCGCCGTTTGGCGCAAGCAATCGGCGCCGTTGCCAGTTGGCTCGGCGAAAGGCCCACGCGTTATTCCGAGGCTGTCGGAATGGAGGTTGCTACGGCGATCCTGCTTGCACACAACGCACAGGACAATTTCGGCAGCCTCAGCCTGGATTTCGCCCATCAGGTCGACGTCATGGTGGCGCGCATCCATGCCTGTATCGCGGGAACGCCACCCGTATCGGACAGTGGCGCCACGATCCTTGATGAAATATCCCAGCAGGCGCATGAAAAAATGCTCATGGCCCAAGTGGCACGTGAGATCCTGAACAACCTCGGGCAAATCGAACAAATCCTCGATGCGTTCTTTCGCGATCCCGAAAAACGCGAAAATCTCCCTGCTCTCGATCTCCTGATCGACCAGGTCATCGGTGCGCTCGTCATGCTTGGCGAGAATTACGCAGCGACCCAATTGCGGGACTGCGCCGAAAGGATCCGTCATTTCTCCGATCCTGATTACCAGCCAAACGAAGCGGATTTTGTCCATATTGCCGACCAGCTTTCCGCGCTCGGTTTCTTTATTGGCGAAATGCAGCATGGCGCTTCCAATTTTGAAGAATTTCTGAATCTCACTTCCCGGCGCGACAGGGCAAAGGGAACTGATTCTGCGGAAGAAGGCGAGGCTCAGGAAGCCTTTGGAAGCGTTGAAGCGGAACTCGAAAAAACGAAACATGAAGCGAGAGCCCTTTTCGAAGCGATCAAGGAGCAGCCACACGATCCACAACTGCGCGAGGATCTGAAGCAGAATCTCGAAAACCTCAGGAAAGATGCTGATCTGATTGCGGACAGCATGCTCGGGCTTCATGCCCAGGCAGCCCTGTCTGCCTTGTCTTCATTCGAGGAAACTCCCGACGCGGCTCCGAAGATAGAAAAAGCGATCGTGGAAGGCTTCAAGACTCCGGCCATCGTTACGCCTTCGGAAGAAACATTGCAACTTTCCCAGGCCAGCACCGAAGACCTGGATGCCGAGCTTCTTTCGATCTTTATCGAAGAAGCGAAGGAAGTTCTGGAAACCATCGTCCAGAGCGAAGAAGAACTGCGCGAGAGCCCCGACGATACCGAGGCGCTGACAACCGTACGCCGCTCCTATCACACCCTGAAGGGTTCAGGGCGCATGGTGGGACTCAAGGATCTTGGCGAAACCGCATGGGCAGTCGAGCAGGTTCTGAATCTCTGGCTGCGGGAGGAGCGAACGCCAACCCCCGAATTGCTGCAGCTTATCGGAAGTGCCCGGGCCGTTTTCAGCGCGTGGGTCGAGCATCTCGAATCGGGGCATCCGCTTCCCGATACCCGGGAAGTCGTGGCCCGGGCGGCATCCATGTTGCAGGGAACGAGTGTGCCGAAACCGCAGGTTGTTCCTGCGGCGCCTCCACCCGTCGCCTCGCCTGAAGATACGATTATTGTCGTGCCTTCCGAAGATCCCGAGCGTACATTCATCATGAATGTGCTCGATGGCCCCATACACGACATTCCTTCCTCCATCGAAGAGACGGTTATCTTCGACCTGGAAGCGACGGACATTCTCAGTGCCGTTCCCAAGCCCGATGTGCCTGGACTGCCCGTCGAACTCGCGCCCTTCATTGAAGCAAGCGAATTTGAAGAATCCCGCAGTGACCAGAAATCCGATACCTCCAGGAAAACGGGGCAGGAAGCCGCTGCTCCCGATATCGCGCTGGAATCCTCCCTGATCGACGGAGGCATCGAATCCATCTCGATTTTGGAGGATTCGCAGCCCGAGACGATCAATGTCGTCGAAATTTCCGACTCCACGGGGGACGCCCTTGCGGAACAGGAACCGGAAAGCATCACCGTCGGATTTGACGAACCGGAATCCGCTGATTTCGGCCTCACTTCCGATACGCAGGCGCTGGAGCAGGCGCCTGCTTCCATGCCTGCGGACGAAATGGTGGCGGAGGAAACCCCCGCCGTCGAAGAGATCGCCGCTGCGGAGGAACCCTCTGCCGAAACCTTGCCGGAAGCATCGGGAAAACCCCTGGAGCTGAATGTTTCTCCCGTACTCTTCAATATCTTTCTCGAAGAGGCATGGCAACATCTGGCGACCTTGCATCATGAATTCGGCAATTTCGAAATCGACCCCGAGCAGCCGACAACGCATGCAATCACACGGGCGGCGCACACACTGGGAGGCACTTCGGGAACGGTAGGCATCCTGGACATCCGTCACCTCGCCATTGCTCTTGAAAATGCGCTGTTGCGCCGGGATGAGTCCCTGGCGCCTGACAGCCCCGAAGATCTGGAAGTCGTGGGCAAAGTAATCTTTGCGCTCGAAGCAATGGTTACATCGGTCAGCAAGCAGTACGAACCCCAGGCCCAGCCGGAGCTTATTGATGCGCTGGGGCGGATCTATCCGCGTCCTCCCCAACAGAAGGAAACGCCTGCCGAACCCGCAGATTCTGCGTTCCGCCTTCCCCAACCCGAAAGCACATCGCCCCCGGTTACAGAGGCGGTTGCTTCCGACTATGCGCCGGAAGTGGAGATTATCTCTCCCGTTGCTCCCGGAGCTTCCGCGCTCCCCGCCTCGCCGCTGAAGGACGAGATCGACGAACAACTTCTGCCGATCTTCCTGGAAGAGGCCGAAGATCTTTGCTCGGGCATTACCGAGCATTTGAGAAAATGGCGGCAGCATCCGGACGATATCGAAATCAGCCGCGTTCTTCACCGCCAGCTTCATACACTGAAGGGCAGTGCGAGGATGACCGGCGCGATGAATCTCGGAGCGCTGACTCATGCCATCGAAGCCAAGGTAGAACAGGCGCAACATACCGGAAAACCTGCCCCGGAACTGATCGACGACATCGAAAATGCTTTCGATACCGTTGTCCAGATCATCGACTTCCTGGCGAACGGCGAACCGTTCGAAGCGGGACTCCCAACGACGCCTCTTGCTGCTGCCGATATCTCCGCCGAACCCGTTCCGGAAACGGTTTTGCGCGAGGAAGAACCCCTCGGGGAAGAAACACCTTTTGAACCGGAGGCAACCGGGATTTCTGTCCCCGAGGAAACGCCGGCCATTCCGGTCGAAGCGCCCTTGGCGGCAGCGGCAATATCCGCGCCCATTACCGTCGCGCCGAAGATCTCTCCGTCCGTTATCCCGTCTACGGCAAAAACGATTGTATTGCCCGCCGACGATTCCGATGAGTCTGTTACACAGCAGCACAACCTGCTGCGTGTGCGCGCCGATCTGCTCGACCGGCTGGTCAACGATGCCGGTGAATTGGCCATTACCCGTTCCCGCGTCGAAGGCGAAATGCGCAGCTTGCGGGAATCGGCGCTCAACCTGACGGAGAACGTCATCCGTCTGCGTCATCAACTGCGTGAGGTCGAAATCCAGGCGGAGTCGCAAATGCAGTCGCGGCACGCGCACGCCGAGGAAACGCACCTCGAATTCGACCCGCTCGAATTCGACCGCTTCACCCGCTTCCAGGAATTGACGCGGATGATGGCAGAAGCCGTCAACGACGTTGCGATGGTAGAGCACAACCTGCTCAGAAGCCTGGATGAAACCAATGCGGCGCTCCTGGCGCAGGCGCGGATGAACCGCGAGCTGCAACAGGAACTGATGAACATTCGCATGGTGCCCTTCGCAAGCCAGGTCGACCGCCTCTACCGCCTGGTGCGGCAGACCTCGAAGGAACTGAAGAAGCGCGCCAATCTCGACATTCGCGGCGACCAGCTTGAAATCGACCGTGGCGTTCTTGACAAAGTCATTCCGCCGCTGGAGCACATGCTGCGCAATGCAGTTGCCCATGGCATCGAATCCCGCGAGGAACGCCTCGCGGCAGGAAAACCGGAAATCGGCGAAATCACCTTGTTGCTGCTGCAGGAAGGCAACGAAATGATCCTGTCGCTCAGCGACGATGGCGCCGGCATTGATTTTGAACGTATCCGCGCGCGGGGCATCGAGGCCGGCCTGATCAGCGATACCGATACCATCGACCAGTCGATTCTCGTCGAATTGATTTTCCGGCCCGGAATCTCGGCAGCGAAAGAGATCAGCCAGATTTCCGGTCGCGGGATCGGCATGGATGTCGTTCGCACCGCAGTCACCTCGCTGGGCGGCCGCATCGAAATTTCTTCGACGCGCGGCCAGGGCTCCACCTTCCGGTTCTACATCCCGCTGACCCTGGCGGTAACCCAGGCATTGCTGATTCAGGCCGGCGCCAATATGTACGCCCTCCCGTCGGCCATGATCGAGCAGATACGGGAAATCAAGGCTTCCGAACTGGCGCAGATACAGGAAATCGGCGAAACCGAGTGGCACGGAAACCACTATCCCTATCATTTCCTGCCGCATCTGCTCGGCGAATTGAACACCTTGCCGGAAACGCACAACCTGTACTGGGTGCTGTATCTGCGTTCCGGGAACCAACGTGTTGCCGTACATGTCGATACCCTGCACGGCAACCAGGAAATCGTCGTCAAGAATATCGGCCCGCAACTTTCCCGCGTCGTCGGTATTGCCGGCGCCACCGTGCTTGGCGATGGACGTGTCATTCTCATTCTCAACCCCGTGGCGCTGGCAAGCCGTGCGCCATCATTGATGCTGATCGCTGCGGAAGCCTCGCTCCCCACCCCGGCGAGAGGAGTCATGGAAGCGCCGAAGGCGGTCACCCAACCCACGATCATGGTGGTCGACGACTCGCTGACGGTGCGCAAGATCACGGGGCGCCTGCTGGCTCGCCATGGGTATCAGGTCTTGACGGCAAAGGATGGAGTCGATGCGCTGGAGCAATTGCTCGACATCGTGCCCGATGTCATGCTGGTCGATATCGAAATGCCGCGCATGGACGGTTTCGATCTGACCCGCAACATCCGTTCCGATCAGCGCTTGAAGGACATCCCGATCATCATGATCACCTCGCGCACTGCCGAGAAGCATCGCACCTACGCCTTTGAGATAGGCGTCAACCATTATCTGGGCAAACCCTACCAGGAAGACGAGCTGGTGCATCTGGTCAGCGGTTACGTCAAGTCAAGGCGGCCTTCATAAGAAGCGCGAATACTTCGGATTGCCCACATAGTGCAAGCAGCGCCTTCAACCTGAAGGCGCTATTTATTTAAACAATTTTCCAGATTTGTTTAAATAATTCTTTAGTATGAATCCCTACTGTAGCGAAACATTATTTAAACAAATTTAGAAAATATTGCAAGAAAAACAAGGTAGTTGAAGAAAAAAATCAATACTCGATCCAGGCTCGAAGGGTTTTGCTGCACCCGGCTCATCCTGCAAACTTGCGGGCGCCTCCTTCGGGAGGCTGTGACAACAGGACAAATCAAAGGCTCTCGGGAGGGTCGTTCACAAAGTATGAGGATTCCCGGGAATCGCTATAGAATGAGGTTATGAAAGTCGTCAATCTTACCGACCATTTCCTTATCGCCATGCCGGCGATGGCGGATCCTTATTTTGCGAAAACACTGGTCTATATCTGCGAGCATAACGAACGCGGCGCGCTCGGCATCATCGTCAACCGTCCGATCGACATCAATCTTGCCTCGCTGTTTGAAAAGATAGACCTCCCGCTCAAGGCCGGCGGCTTTTCCGAAATGCCTGTCTATTTTGGCGGTCCGGTCCAGACCGATCGCGGATTCGTCCTGCACAGCCCTGTCGGCGGCTGGCAGTCGACGCTGGCGATCAATGGCAATATCGGCCTGACCAGCTCGCGCGACGTCCTGCAATCCGTCGGGGACGAGGGGCAGCCACGGGAAATCCTGGTTTCACTCGGTTATGCCGGTTGGGCGGCGGGGCAAATCGAATACGAACTGACCCAGAATGCCTGGCTTTCCGTTCCTGCGCAGCCGGACATCATTTTCAATCTCCCTTGCGAGGAGCGCCGCGACGCAGCAGCGCGCGCGCTTGGCGTTGATCTCACTCATCTCGCGGATGGCGCGGGGCATGCCTGAAACCGTGAGTGCCGCCTCCGGCGCAATTTCCGGAACCATCCTTGCGTTCGACTTTGGAGAAAAACGGATCGGAGTCGCTGTTGGCGAATCCTCGTTGCGGCAGGCGCATCCCCTGACCGTGATCCAGAACACAACCCGTATTGCACGCTTTGCCGCAATTGCCGCGCTGATCGACGAATGGAAACCCGTCCTCCTGGTCGTCGGCCTGCCTACCGCCCACGACGGTACTGCCCATGAAATGACCCAACGTTGCACGCGCTTCGGCAATCAGTTGCGCGGGCGTTTCAACCTGCCGGTGGACTTCGTCGACGAACGCTTCACTTCGATCGAAGCCGAATCCCTGCTGCGGGCCTCGGGACGCGGCACGCGCAAGACAAAGCCACATGTCGATGCGGTCGCTGCGCAAGTCATCCTGCAAAGCTATCTTGAGACTCCCCCGGTCGTCGCGTACGATCTCCGGAGCGTTTCCTGCGCCTTCTCCCCCATTTCCCCCTGATCCTTGCCTCCATCATGTCCCTTCCCGAATTCCCCGATGCCGAAGCCCAATGCCGGGCGCTGGCCGATTTGATTCGTCCCGAAATTTCTCCCGAAACCCTGTTGGTTGGCATTCACTCCGGCGGAGTATGGATTGCCGAACGCCTGTCCGGGCTGCTCGGGCTCTCCTCGGAAATCGGTCAGATCGACGTTTCGTTCTATCGCGATGATTTCGCCGAAAAGGGGCTGCATCCCCAGATCAGGCCGACCGTCATTCCCTTTCCCATCGAAGGCTGCCACATCCTGCTTGTCGACGATGTTCTCTACACAGGGCGCACCACGCGAGCGGCGATCAACGAACTTTTCGACTATGGACGCCCCGCGTCGGTGCGGCTGGCCGTCCTCGCCGACCGGGGAGAACGGGAACTGCCGATTGCCGCGCAATTCTGCGTCTGGGATGTGAGGCTTGACCGGGCACAGATTCTCGTCCTCGACAAGAACGGGGATCATCTATCGTGGAAGATCGAGCAATGACCAGCGCGCAAAGAAATCCGCAACTCAACGCCAACGGCGAACTTTGCCACCTCCTCTCGATCGGCGGCCTGCCGCGCGAGATCGTCGTGCATATTCTCGATACCGCCGAATCCTTTTTCGAGATTTCCGACCGCGATGTCAAAAAGGTGCCGCTGCTGCGCGGAAAGAGCGTTTTCAACCTCTTCTTCGAAAACTCCACGCGCACCCGCACCACCTTTGAAATCGCCGCCAAGCGCCTGTCTGCCGACGTCATCAATCTCGATGTGGCGCGTTCCTCGACCTCCAAGGGAGAAACGCTGCTCGACACCATCGACAACCTCGTCGCCATGCACGCCGATACCTTCGTCGTCCGTCACGCCACTTCCGGAGCGCCGTATCTGATCGCCGAGCATCTCGCCCGCACCGGGCGCGATGAGGTACATGTCGTCAATGCGGGCGACGGGCGGCACGCCCACCCCACCCAGGGCCTGCTCGACATGTACACCATTCGCCACTACAAGAAAGACTTCTCCGGCCTGAAAGTGGCCGTCGTCGGCGATATTCTCCACTCCCGCGTTGCCCGTTCCGATATCGATGCCTTGTCGACGCTTGGCGTCGAGGAAATCCGGGCCATCGGGCCGCGCACCCTGCTGCCGCCTCATCTGGAAGAAATGAATTCCGCCTGCGTTTCCGGTACCCGTGTGCGTGTTTTCAACGACATGAGCGAAGGCTTGCGCGATTGCGATGTTGTCATCATGCTGCGCCTGCAGAACGAACGCATGACCGGCGCGCTGCTCCCTTCGGCGCGTGAATATTTCCGCTGCTACGGACTGACGCCGGAAAAGCTGGCGCTCGCGAAGGCTGACGCCATCGTCATGCACCCCGGGCCGATGAATCGCGGGATCGAAATCGACTCTGCCGTCGCCGACGGGAATCAGGCAGTCATCCTGCCCCAGGTTTCCTTTGGCATCGCGGTGCGTATGGCGGTATTGAGCATTGTCGCCGGGAGCGGAAAATGAAAATTGCGATCAAAAATGCCAGAGTTGTCGACCCTCGCAGCCGGCTCGATGCCCTGCGCAACCTTTTTCTCGCCGATGGGCGCATCGCCGCCGTCACCGAAGTCAGCGTCGTTCCGGAAGGCTTTGCCGATGCCCGGCAGATCAATGCCAGCAACCTTCTCGTTTGCCCCGGCCTGATCGACCTTTGCGCCCGCCTTCCCGATCTTGAGAACGAACTCGCGGCGGCGGCAGCAGGCGGCATCACTACACTTGCCTGCCCGCCCGACACGACTCCGCCGCTCGACGAAGCCCGCCTGGTCGAGCGCCTCCGCCACCGCAGCGAACAATCCGGGCTGGCCCGCATGTTCCCGCTCGGCGCGCTGACCCAGGGGCTGGTGGGAGAAAAACTCACGGAAATGGTCAAGCTCGCCAATGCTGGCTGCATTGCCTTTTCGCAGGCCAGCGCGCCGCTGCCCGATACCCTGGTGCTCTGGCGTGCCCTGCAATATGCCGCCACTTTCGGTTTTTCCGTATGGCTGCGCCCGAAGGACGCCCGCCTGGCCTTTGAAGGCGCCGCCCACGACGGAGCGGTCGCCGCGCGCCTCGGGCTGCCCGGCATTCCCGTCAGCGCCGAAACGGTTGCCATTGCCACCGTGTTGCAACTGGCGCGGGATACCGGCGCCCGGCTGCATCTCACCCGCATTTCCTCGGCGGAAGGCATCGCGCTCATCCGCCGCGCCAGGGAAGAAGGGCAGGCGATCACCTGCGACGTCGGCATTCATCACCTGCATCTGGATGAAAGCGAGATAGGCTATTTCGACACCAACGCCCGCTTCGATCCGCCCTTGCGTTCCGCCGCCGACCGCGCAGCGCTTTCTGCCGCTGCCGCCGAAGGAGTGCTTGCCATCTGTTCCGACCACACGCCGGTCAGCGACGATGGCAAACATCTCCCCTTTGCCGAAGCCCTTCCCGGAGCTGTCGGACTCGAACTTTTGCTGCCGCTGGTCCTGCGTTGGGCCAAGCAGGAAAATATTCCGCTGACCACGGCGCTGGCGCGCGTCACCTGCGATGCTGCCGCAATTCTCGGACTCGATGCCGGACATCTCAGCCCCGGCGCGGCGGCCGACCTGTGCATTTTCGACCCGCAAGCCTCCTGGCAAGCCGGCGCGCAAACGCTGCGCACCCAAGGCAAGAACACTCCGTTCAGCGGGCAGACCCTGCGCGGCAGGGTGCAAATGACCTTCATCAACGGACAACTCGTCTTTTCCCGCTGAACCCTTTTCAGGAGATCATCCCCATGCAACGATTTCTTCCATGCCGCCTTCGGCCCTTTCTTCTCTTCCCGATGGTGGCGCTGCTGCTTTCCGCTTGCGGAGAATTTCAATCCAGGGAAGATGAAGAAACCAAAAAGAAAAACACGCTCGATTGCACGGCCAACAATCAGCGCTACCTGCTGCGTTTCCAGGACAAATACGAAGTGCGCCTTCTGATGCCCGATGGCGATCTGGTTTATCTCTACAACATGCCGACATCATCAGGCGCCATGCGCTACGGGAACGACATGATCGAAGTGCGCAGCCAGGGCCTGGATCTGGTACTCGTCCAGAATCTCCGCTCGACCAAAATGGATTGCAAGCCGTACAAGATCGAGGACGAGAAGCAGCGCGAGCAGGATCAGAAGAAATTGAAATAGGGGGGCGGCGCTGGATGTTCGCGCCGCAATGCCTTTTCTGGGGAAGGCGATATTGGTGGTCGGGGCGACACGATTCGAACGTGCGACCTTCTGATCCCAAATCAGATGCGCTACCAGGCTGCGCTACGCCCCGACGAGAGGCGCATTCTACAGAGAGTCGGCATTTTGGGCAATTCACGCGGCCAGCTTTTTGCCGTGCCGCACGCAAAGGGCGAGACATGGCGTAACAGGCGCCGAAGGCGCCCCGCATTGTGTAGGGGCGGGTGGTACGGGCGGGTTTCAAACCCGCCCCTACGCCGCCCCTACAGGAATCCCCAAGCTTCAGGTTGGGGTGACTCAAGAATTCTAAATTTGATTAAGTAATTATTTAATCAAAACCACTACTGTAGCCAAACATTATTTAAGTAAATTTAGAAAATCCATGCCCAAAACTTCCTCCAGGCTCGTAGCCTGTCCGCAATGCGGAAAGAAATCCCCATGGAATCCTGAAAATCCCTGGCGGCCTTTTTGCTCGGAACGCTGCAAGACAATCGACCTCGCCGCCTGGGCCAACGAATCCTATCGGGTGCCGCAGCAGGGCGGGGGCGACGAAATTCCGGATTCCGAAAACGGTTTTGGGGAAGGGGATGAGCGGCCTGTTTCTTGATCCGGCCCATAAATGGTGTGCAGGATGGGTTCCACTTCGCTCTCTCAAGAAATTGGATCCTGCGACTTCGCGCAGGATGACGGAGTGTGGCCCCTGACCCGTCATCCTGCGCGCAGCGAAGCGGAGTCGCAGGATCCAGAGGAAGATGCCAATCCCTGCTCCTGAGTTTCTTCGGCACGATTCGCGGCGGCAGGCCGATTACTGCGCTACCCATGCTGCGCGAAGCGCGGCGTAGTCGCAGGATCTGCCAGACGCTCCGCTTCAGGCCCTGAGCAGCTTTTCGTAAACCTGGAAATCGCCGGGGGCGTGGCAGCAGAAAATGACCGTTTCGGGTTTTTTTGCGTGCTCAAGAAAATTCCGGACGCAGCGAATGGCGATCTGCGCAGCCTCTTCGATCGGGTAGCCGTAGACGCCGGTGCTGATGCAGGGAAAGGCAATCGACGAAAGGTCGCGTTCTCCCGCCAGGATCAGGCTGCGCCGGTAGCACGAGATCAGGAAATCCTCTTCGCCGTGGCCGCCGCCCTGCCAGACCGGGCCGACGGTGTGGATCACGAAGCGGGCAGGCAGATGATAGCCACGGGTGATGCGTACCTGCCCGGTCGGGCAGCCGCCGAGCATCCGGCATTCTTCCAGCAATTCGGGGCCTGCAGCGCGATGGATCGCTCCATCGACGCCTCCGCCGCCTGTCAGCGAAGTGTTGGCGGCATTGACGATCGCATCGACGTCGAGGGTAGTGATATCTGCTTCAATTGCACGAATGTTGGCCATGGTGTTCCCTCGTTTTATGATGGCGGTCTGTGGGAATTTCTGTTTGGGACATCCTGCAAGGATACGCCTTATCTCGCATCACGAGAAGCCGTTTCGGGCAAATTCCGGCGCAGGACGCCGGGGTGAAGACACCCGTTTGTCTTGGACCGGCAGGATCAAAAATAACATGGCCGGCGCGTTGCCGCGCCGGCCATGGCTTTTTCATGCGAGAGCAGGGAGGTCTGAAAGGAGCAGACCGTCTCTGCGTTGTCTCCTCGCTCCTTTGGTTATTTTCCAGTTTTGAGTCACCCCAACCTGAAGCTTGGGGATTCCTGTACGGGCGGCGTAGGGGCGGGTTTGAAACCCGCCCGTACCACCCGCCCCTACACAATGCGGGGCGCCTTCGGCGCCTGTTACGCCAT